>Ga0222715_10005646_pt1 | contig 10633 bp, 9 predicted proteins | sample C33_9DmetaG_FD_165056 | JGI IMG/M metagenome (GOLD analysis project Ga0222715, IMG submission 165056) | Estuarine water microbial communities from San Francisco Bay, California, United States - C33_9D | ecosystem: Environmental > Aquatic > Marine > Unclassified | place: USA: California... | reverse complement strand
GGGAACACGCAGCGATAACACGGTGCAGGAGTGTGGCGAACAACGCCGTCATCAATCACCTCGCGCTTGGCGCAATACACGGATAATTGTCCTTCAAATCCCACCGCCGCCGCGCTCACGAGCGGCGTCGTCGTTCCGGCGCACGCGTCCGACAACATATACCTCGTCCTCGGATTATCCGTACAATCACACACCACGTCGTACTCGCGTATTAAATCAACCACATTCTCTGGCGTCACGAAACACGCGTGGGTGACGATGCGAACGCCGTCATTGAGCGCCTCCAATGTCGATTTCAACGACGCGCACTTGAGCTCGCCCACGCGCGCGACGCCGTGCCCAATCTGTCTATGCAAGTTGCTCAGCTCCACCACGTCGCCATCGCACACGCCGACGACGCCCACGCCCGAGGACGCTAAATACATCGCCGTGGGGCACCCGAGACCGCCCGCGCCGACGACGAGGACGCGCGCACGCGAGAGCGCGCGTTGGAGCTGCGCGCCGTGGGGTTGGAGCACCAGGTGTCTGGAATAGCGTTCGACCGCGCGCGCGTCGCGAGCGAGGGCGTCAGCGAGCGCCGAGGACGTCCAAGTCGTGCGCGGGCGCGCGTTGGCGTCGGCGGACATGGCGTCGGCGTCGGCGTCGGCGTCGGCGTTTCGTGTGCGTGTGTGGCGGGGCGTCGTTGGGACGCGGCTTGGGAGACTAAAAAGAGCACTTTATTGATTCATGATATTACACAGCGCTTAGAGTGACGACAACGGCGTGTGGCGATGTGCTATACATGCGCCTGGGTGTTTTCTATTACTTGCCATCAGCGGCGAGTGCGCGCGCGACGTCTTCGGCGCGAACGCCCGCGCTGGCCGACGAAGACGCGGAGAAGAAGGCGTTGCCGCCTCGCAAACTCGGCTCGCGCGACGAACATCCAATACCGAGAAGCATCCCGCTCGAAGAAATGCGCTCGATACCGCGCGTAGAGCCTTCTGGGGAAGCTACTGGAGAGACTGACGCCGCCGCCGCGAGATCCATGGCCAATCGCGAAAACGATTGGTTTCGTTTCATCACCGGCTTTTCCAGAGCGTCGTAACTTTTGGCATTCTCTGGCGACACCGGCGCGTCATGCGCCGCACCCGTGGCGTCGCGCAACGCATCAACGAATTCCTCCCATACCATTCGAACGTCCTCGATATCGAGATAATCCCCATCTGGGTCTGCACAGCGCACAAAATCACAAATCTGTCAGTCAGCAACCGGGCGTCGGGCTTCGCGCTCCGTCGCGAATCGCTTCACCACACTTACCATCCCTAAATATCCTTGTCAACGTCGCGTGATGCATGCGAACCATCTCGAACCCTTTCGATGTGCGCTCCTTCACCGTGGCGTCGGTATACGTCGACCAAATCGCCGCTAACGCCCGGCGGTCATCGCTTGACCCGCGATAGAGATGCGCCACTAAATCAATCACCGCGAACGAGCCGTGCTCATCGTCGCCGCGCGCCGCGCTCGATGCCGATGGCATCTATCGTCAACCTATGCTACTTCGCGCGCGAGATCTCGGCGTCGTCGTCGTCGTCGACGGCGTCGCGCGCGCGGGCGTGTGCGGGCGCCGCGCGACGCTTCGACGTTTCGTGTTCGGCGTCGCGCGCTGGTCGACAACGTATTGTGTATTCATGTCATGCTATCAGTTGTAAATCGATGATACGCTAAATATGTTTATCTCTACAACTCACGTATTGTAAGGTCGTATAATGATTTCAATATTCATTTCAAAATTGGTTGTGTTTTGTGTCCAACCGCGCCGCGACTGCGTGAGACCATGACGCGCGCGATGCGTGCGACCGCGTCTGCGGCGCGCGCGCTGGCGTCTGCGGCGGCGTCGGTATCTTCTTCGTCTTCGTCTTCGTCGTCGGTGTGGTGCGGTCGCGTCGGTTTCGACGCGCCGTGGTTCGCATCCATGGCGAGCAGCGCCAGGGTGCGGACGGGCGCGCGCGGAAAGTTTGTGCGTTGGGTGCGTCCGGCGTTGCGCGCGGTGGCGTGTGATGACGACGATAGTGGCGGTGGTGTGCGGCATGTGTTGGATTCGGCGCACGCGGCAGCGGCAGCGGCAGCGGCGGCGGCGTTGAGGGCGACGGAGCGTCGGCGCGCGGCGTTGACGGATACGTTTGGGCGCGCGCACAACTACTTGCGCGTGAGTCTCACGGAGCGGTGTAATTTGCGGTGTGGATATTGCATGCCTGAAGAGGGTGTTGAGTTGACGCCGGATGGTAAATTGCTTACGGCAGATGAGGTTGAGAGGTTGGTGCGGGTGTTCGCCGGCGCCGGGGTCGATAAAGTGCGCTTAACCGGCGGCGAGCCGACGGTGCGGAGGGACTTGGAGGACATCGTAAAACGCGTCGCAGCGGTGCCCGGAATCGTCGATGTGAGCATCACAACGAATGGGGTGACATTGGCGAAGCGTTTGGAGACGTTGAAGGCGAATGGGTTGACGCGACTGAACATTTCGCTCGATACGCTCGTGCCGGCGAAATTTGAGTTTATGACACGGAGGAAAGGTCAGGAGCGCGTGATGGCGAGCATAGATAAGGCGATAGAATTAGGTTTTGAGTCCGTCAAAGTTAACTGCGTGGTCATGCGCGGGCAAAATGATGACGAACTTTTAGACTTTGTGGCGCTCACAAAGGAAAAACCAATAAACGTGCGATTCATCGAGTACATGCCCTTTGACGGCAATAAATGGAGCACTAAGAAGATGGTGTCCTACGTCGAGATGAAAAGTCGGATTGAAGATGCATTTGGCGCGCTCACGCGCAAAGACGACTCCCCCGAAGAGGTGGCGAAGAATTTCACCATCGACGGCCACGCCGGTTCCGTGAGTTTTGTCACGAGCATGACGAAATCGTTCTGTTCTGGGTGCAACAGACTTCGCATCATGGCGGACGGGAACCTCAAAGTTTGTCTGTTTGGAAACTCCGAGGTGAGTTTACGAGACGCCATGCGCCGTGGCGATACGAATGATGATCTCCTCGATGTCATCGGCGCCGCCGTCAGCCGTAAGAAAGCTGCGCACGCCGGCATGCACGAGCTCGCGCAACTAGATAATCGCGCCATGATTAAAATTGGCGGCTAGTATTCGTTGCCGCGTGGTTGACCCCTTGGATTTCACCACGTGTTTTTGTATTGATTCACCTATTATTTCTAGCAAATGGTCGTGCGATTGTCGTTCTTGTTTGTGTGCCACAGCTCCACGACTGAAGGAAAAAAAGTGTCGACACACGTAAAGTGTACTCGCCACTGTGTCGCACGCCACGTCGTAGACGGGCATCGTGTCACGCTCGAGCGACGCGGACGCACGCAACACTACGCCCACGCACATTGGTGGTTTATTCGCACGCGTAAACGTCGCGAACACCGCGTGAGCTCGCGCGCAGGCGAAACGTCGCCGCATAATGACGAGCGCTGGAGAGTACGAGATACGCGTTGCCGACGATGATAGAGACGATAACGATGCACCCCGATCGAACAAGACGTTTGATACCGTTTCTGTGTGCGACGCACACGTCGTCAGCGACGGGGGAGCTGGTGGGGCGTCGCAGGGCGTAAAGCGCTCGACGCCGGCGGTTGCGGCGAGCGCGCTTGGTGAAAAGTCGCGGCAGTTTTGGCGCGAGTTTAGCTGGCGCGAGGCGAGTGGTGCGATGGGTGATTTAGGGACGTTTTTGCCACTTCTTGTTGGGATGTCTGTGGAGTGTGGCATCGATGCTGGGACGACGATTGTTTTCACTGGGGCGTATAACATTTTGACGGCGTTTTTGTATGAGATTCCAATGCCTGTACAACCGATGAAGACGATCGCTGCCGTCGCGCTTGGTGACGCTCCATTAAATTCGAACGAAATTATGGTGGCCGGCTTATTCGTATCAGGTGTGGTGTTTATATTAGGTGCAACGCGAATGATGGATACGTTTAACAAGTTGACGCCGCTTGCTGTCGTGCAAGGTATGCAAGTCGGGCTCGGTATGCTCCTTGCGCGGAAAGGGTTTCTTCTCGCGGTGTATTCATCTAGCGATACCAGTCAAGTGAGAAATATTCTCGGCACAGATGGCTTACTCGTGACTATTATCGCGATGTGTGCGGTTATGTACGTATCGGCGCCCGAGTATCCAAGCATCCGAAGCAGTGGGCGTCAAGGCGGCGGCATACTAGACGGTGGTGAGCGCTCGAAGCGTCGTCGTCACTACATTCCTACGGCACTCATTCTGGTCATAATCGGCATCATCATGGCGATGACGAAAGATGGAGCATTAGATGGTCTGTCGTTTGGCCCGGCGACACCAAAAATCTTGACCACGTCTTGGGCCGAGGCAAAGCGAGGCATCATTAACGCTGGTGTACCTCAGCTTCCGCTGACGACGTTGAACTCGGTGATATCCGTATGCGCACTGAGTAAAGAACTATTCCCAGCCTCACCAGCTTCACCGAGCTCGGTTGCAACTAGTGTCGGTATGATGAATTTGCTCGGATGCTGGGTTGGTGCCATGCCTTCGTGTCACGGCGCCGGTGGTTTAGCCGCTCAATACGCCTTCGGCGCGCGCAGCGGTGGATCTGTGGTATTTCTAGGAACATGCAAGATCATGTTAGGTTTATTATTTGGCAGCTCATTGGTGAATCTTTTAGATAATTTTCCAAAGACCATATTGGGCGTGATGTTGTTTTCATCGAGTTTGGAGCTCATTGGCATGGGGCTCAAGACAAAGCCTGGTTGGCAACAGCACCAAAAGTACCTGGTCATGGTGACCGCGGCGGTAACTATCGCAACGAAAAGTACGGCAGTTGGATTCGCCGCGGGCATAGGCACGCACATTTTGATGGAGGTGCAAAGACGTGTCGAGTGCGACGTTGACGCCGTCGACTCCACGAGTGGTGCGTAGCTAGTAATGTAATGTGTACAGCAAAAATTAAATGAATCTGATCGACAATGTTACAATTCACTAACGAGATACGACACAATTTAAAGTGCGCTCTGGTTCCTGAACTTTCCTTTCATAACCAAACAAAGAATAATTAGACGGCCGGCGCGGCGACGCGCTTGCACGGCGGTCGCTCGCCGTGCGAGTTATCGCAGAACTTTTGAACATTAGCCGCGAGACCTTGCTTGATCTCTTCCGGCGTGAAATCACGGTGAATGTAGTAGTCTTCTTCAGTGGCTTCCATGGATGGGCCGAAGAACATCGAACCCCACATCGGGAAGTGAATCGGGATCACGAGCGCGGTGACGCCGATGACCGTGTAGCCGAGGTATTGGAGACCTTGGTAGGTTTCAATGCTGTCGGACGTGAAGAAGAGCGCGGTGGAGATGGTGGCACCAGCGTTACCGCCCGCACCAATGAAACCGGACACAACACCGAGCGCGCGGCGGGTGATGAACGGCACGATACCGTACGAAGCACCTTCAGACGCTTGCACGCAAATGGAGAAGAAAACCATGAACGCGATGGTGGCGCCGAGGGAGTTCTTGGAGATACCCATGAAGATGCAAAGCACACCTTCGAGAGTTTGGCACAACCACAACGTCCAAAGACGACCACGCATGCCAAAACGGGCGGAAGACCAATCGGACAACATACCACCGACGGAGCGCGCGAAGAGGTTCATCAAACCGTAGCACGACGCCAAGATGCCGGCGGTTTGCAACGACACGCCGAATTGATCAAAGAGGTAGCCGGCGACGATGTTGTTCATCGTCAGTTCGACACCGAAGCAGAAACCATACGTGGCAACCATGCACCACATGCGGTAGTTCATCATAGCGAGCTTGTTCACGTTCCACGTGGACTTCTTTTCAATCGCACCAGAGGTCGTGAGCACCTTGTAGTTGCCGTCGGGTAAATCTTGGCCGAGGAACATAACCATCAAACCGACGACGGTGTGGCACAAACCCGGGAAGATGTACGCCCAGCGCCAAGCGGTGAACGCGCGAGACTTTGTGGCACTAAAGCAGATGGCGTAGATACCAGGCATCAAGAACTGAGTGACACCGCCACCCAAGTTACCCCAACCAGCGGCGGTGGCGTTGGCGATACCGACGCAGCGGCCGTTGAACATGCACGACATCCAGAATTGGCACGCCACAAAGGTGGCCAAACCGAGACCGATGCCGAGACGGCAGATCAAGAAACCACTGAACCCTTGCACCAAAGCCATCGCAAAGCAGAACGGCGCGGTGGCGAGCAAGATGACAGACAAACCGAGGCGCGGGCCGATGACATCGCACACCGTGCCCATGATCACGCGGCAGATGATCGTCCCGGTCACCGCCGCGAGACCGGCGTTGCCGAGCTGCGGCTTGGTCAACCCGAGATCTTCACGAATCACGGGAATCATCGGCGCCGCCGCGAACGTGGACACAAAGGAGACAAAGAAACCGATCCACGACATGTGGAACGACATGTGGTGCGGGCGGTCAAAGCTGAAGATGTTAAGCTTCATGGCTTTGTGCTCGCTGCGCGCGCGAGGAAAAAAGCACCAAGCGTCGTCGAGGTCAGTCGCGATGTCAACACACAGGCACAGGACGGGGACCGCGCGAACGACGACGACGACGACGACGAGTGGTGGTGGTGCGAAGAAATAACATATGAATAAATTCTTTCTTCATCACCCATCGTCGTCGTCGTCGTCGTGGTCGTCGCGTCGCGCGCTGCACGCCACCCAACACGATTGGTGCAGCGACCGCGCGCGCATCATCATCATCGTCGTCGCACACGCACCTATCGACAGCGACATTGAACTTTTGCTCGGACATCACGAGCGTTGTGTATCAACAACAAATAATCCCTCGAACGCTTCAGATGGTCGAGACGAACGTCGCGATCGATCGGTCACCGGTGTGTGGTGCGCGAGGCGTGGAATGCCGCGCGCGCGCGCGCACCGCCACCCCTCGGGGGCGGCGCGCGCGTCCGACGGTCGGGGTCGCGAAGCGACATATCGCACGGCGACGCATCACGCTCATGGTGCGAAATCACCCTTCAATGCGCACGTCGCGGCCGCCGTCGGCAATCTCTCGACGTCCGAAAGTCCGACACCCTGGACGACAAAAAAGCAAGGGACACGGGTGACGCTTGACGTTCCAAGCGACAAACCCGTATACGACGTGTCGAACACCCATGTCGAGATATTTATGCGTGGTCGACACCCGAGTCGCGCGCGGTCGCCCTTTCGCGGGACACGTTTTATGTCGATCGCGCGCGCGCGCGCGAGGGCGTATTGCGCGTGATTGCAAGCCGATGGATGTGGTTTTTTGAATGCATCACCGTCCGGTGGCGTTTCGCGCGACGAATCGCGGTCCGAACGCCAAAAAACCCGTCCGCGGGCGATGGCTGCGCGCGAGGCGTCGATCGCGCACACGCGCGGCGTCACAACACCGCACGACCGTCGTCGCCCGCGCACGACACTCGCACAGTACACGCACACATTTATTCATCACCATGCCGTCGACGATGAAGAAGATTGCGCTCGGCGCGCTCGCCACCGCGGCGGTCGCGGCGGCGCCGGCGAGCGCGTTTACGCTCTACTCGCAAATGCCCACGCAAGACATCGCGGTGACCGCGACCGTGGGTGGCGCGTCGGCGTGCACGGCGACCGGGGTACGTGCGCGGCGAGTGCGCGAATGCGTGGTGTAGTTTTCGTGCGCGTTGTTTCGGGCGTCGAACCGGGGGTGGTGGCGCGGCGTGGTGCGCGTTGGGCGCGCGTGTCGCTTCGCGATGGGCGCGCGACCGTGGTGGAGTGTTGAGGCTGTCTCGCGCTCGACGTATCGTGGGATGTATTGACTGACGTTGCGTGCGCGCGCGCGCGTGTACACAGATCACCGCTGGTGCCTCTACGCTCACCGTGGCCTGGACCGGGGCCACCGTGGCAACCGACGGCTCGCTCACGATAAAGCTGTGCTACGACGACAGCGAAATCGGATCCAAGCCGTGGCGCAAGTACAAGGACGCCATCGCGAAGAACAAGCAATGCCAACAAACCGTTGTTGAATCCAGCGCTTTGGCCACGAGCGTTGCCTACTCGCCGGCGACGTATGACATCGAAATCCCGCGCAACATTGCGCCAGCCAAGTACACGGTGCAAGTGTTGAACTCTAACCCGACGGATGGGTACACGCAGTGGGGCGAAACGTCGTGCGCGTTTTCCATCGACACGTATGAACGTCTCCCGTCCTCCCTCGTTGGTACGATGAGCTTCTTGATCGCGTTCTCCATCGTTGCTGGCACCGCTGGTTACATGATTGACCGCAAGAAGCAAAACGCCGCGGCCGCCGCGTTCAGATAAACGACGCGCGTCGCACAATTCTGTGCTGTGAGGAGGCTCTTGGTATAATCGGCGACGGGTTGTAAATATAAAATTCTTCATTTCTTCCATTCATTTCTTCGTGATAATAATGCGTGTATGTGTTTATGCGTGTATGCGTGTATGTGTTTGTGTTTGTATGCGTTTGCGTGGTTGTGTCTTTCATCATCGTCTGTCAATGGTAATTTGATAAATGTGTTTTCATAACAACGGGACGCTACATGATGACGTCTAAAAGAAGACGCGAGAGTCAGCAGAGTACCCCAAAGTGTCGAGCGCAGGCACGACAGCCTTTTCAATCATAGCGGATGGTCCGCACATTAATACAGTGGTATCATCTCCAGCACTAGGGAGACATTTCTTGATCATATCCGCGGAGACGTAACCGACTTCGCCCGTCCATCCCGCTTCCGCGGCGTCCACGGCGTAGTGCACGGTTAAGTTTTCGTGCGCCGCTGCGAGGGCGTCGAGCTCGGATTTCAACAAAATATCACTCGCCGTTTGGTTGGCGAACAATAAGCTCACGCGCGTGGTGTCGCCGACGTCGTTGAAGATTTGGCGGATGACCTGAAGCATGGGCGTGACGCCGGTGCCGCCGGCAATCATGGCGATACGCTTGCACGCGCGCTTGGCAACGGCGCCCGTGACAGGGTTGGACACCGAGAATTCACCGCGGGCGGTGTACGTAACTAAACCCTTGGGGCCTTCGAACGCCACGCTCGTGCCGATGGTGAGGGCGTTGAGCTTTTGCGTGAGCGCGCCTTGGTCGTACACTTTGACGAGGAGGTCCACGATGCCCTTGTCGGCGTCGCGCGTGATGGGCGTGTACGGACGAGACACGCCGTCGATAGAAATAGTCACGTGTTGACCGATGGGAAGTCCAAGAATGTGTTCTTTCGACGGGAGTTCAAAGCGGAGGCGGATGCTATTGGCCGTCACTTGTTCCTTCTCGATGAGCTTCAAGAGAACGGTTTCGTCCCGCTTGAGCGTCACGAGAGTCCCCTCTGGGTATTCGACGACGGGTCGCGCGCTTTCCATGACAGCTTCTGCCTTCATGGCTTCAAACTTGGACTTTGGTGCGCTGCATGACGGGCATACGTAGTCGTCCGGCAATTCCGCGAATGGCTTTGTTTCTTGATAGATGTATCCGCAGCCGGTGCAAATGTGCGTCGCCTTGCCCATCGCCTTTGGCACGCCCTTTGTGTATTGCGCAGACTTGTTAATCTTCCAGCGCGAAGCACGTCCGGGGTTGGGCGTCGGCACAGCCTTGCGAGTAGCACCAAACTTCTCAATCATGATTTGCTCTAAAACTGGCTTGAGCTCGGAGCATGGAACCTTCTCGATCTCCGGGTTCTCCTTGAGGTGGCCATTCGGCCCGACGGTGCCGCCGATGAAAATGTTCACGCCCGGAACCATACCTTTCTCGCCGGTGGGATTCTTCACTTGCGCACCCATGAGACCAATGTCCGCCACTTGCACGGGGGCGCACGAGTTCGGGCAACCTGTCCAAATCATACGCACATCTTTGGACAGCTCCAAGCAGCTTTCCAAATGCTCCGCCATCTCCAACGCTTGGCGCTTGGTTTCGATTTGCGCAAAGCCACAAAACTGGTTACCGGTGCACGCTACCATGTTGGAAACCAACTTACCAGGGAATGGCGTGTACTCTTGGAACACGCGCTCTTGAAGGATTGCCGGAATCTTGTCATCGGGCACGTGTGGGATAATGAAGTTTTGTTCGACGGTGAGGCGAATTTCGCCGTTGCCGTAGACGTCTGCGAGGTCAGCAATTTCAGCGAGATCTTCCGGTTGCATGCGACCACCAGGCACGGCAGCGGCGACCCAGCTGAAACCTTCTTGCTTCTGCTTGTGCACACCGATGTAGCTACGTCGGGGTGCTTCTCTGTCGATGAGGTCAACCTCCGCCGCGCTCTCCATCGTTCCAGATGGCATGCGCGACGCGACTTCCGCGCGGAAGTTGTCCAAGCCCATTTCATCAATAAGCCACATCATGCGGCACTTTTGACGGTTGCCGCGGTGACCATAGTCACGGAAAGTGGTGAGCACCGCATGCGTGGCGGCGACGAGCTCACCTTCGGGAACCCACGCGCCAAGCTCGACGGATTCCGCCGCGCGCTGTGACGAGATGAAACCACCAACAATCATGTTAAAGCCGAGCTGACCATTTTTCATCGCAGGGATGAACGCCAAGTCGTTAATGTCTGGATGCTCGAAAAAGTCGCTGCTTCCGACGACGCACACGTTCCACTTACGTCCCAAGTTTGCAATGGCTGGA
>Ga0222715_10005644_pt1 | contig 10636 bp, 15 predicted proteins | sample C33_9DmetaG_FD_165056 | JGI IMG/M metagenome (GOLD analysis project Ga0222715, IMG submission 165056) | Estuarine water microbial communities from San Francisco Bay, California, United States - C33_9D | ecosystem: Environmental > Aquatic > Marine > Unclassified | place: USA: California... | reverse complement strand
AATGCCTAACCTTCTAACCACATCCGATGATAGCGACTTACTACTATGACACCCGAAGCCAAAGTAAAAAAACAAGTTACAAAAATACTGAACGAACTGGGTGCATATTATTTTTTCCCGGCAACACACGGATATGGACGTGCTGGTATACCCGATATTATTGTGTGCTTTGATGGACGTTTTATAGCCATCGAATGTAAAGCGGAAAACGGAAAACTTACCAAGCTGCAACAAAATGAGTTGGATAAAATATATGAGCACGGTGGTGGCGCATTCGTTATATCTCCCGCAGAATTACCTATGTTGAAAACAAAATTACTGATGCTAAAAGGAGCATAAAATTATGAAAGACAAGGAAATAAGTGAAGGTATCAAGTTAATAATACAACGGATGGACTCACATCCCGAAGAGTTTGACCGTTTATTCATAGGAGGCACCAATACTAAATGGGACTGGCTACACGATATTATTTACGACACCAATGAGTTTAGTAAGATTATGCGCGAAGCAGACAGGCACGCGATACGGTATAAAGCATCTGAACTATTGGTTAATTGCATACATAAAAAGGCCATGAAGACTTTGTTAGGGGCAGAACCCCATGTAGAGCTTATTAACACCCAGCTTGAACTGCCTTTCTAGGGGGGAACATGAATATCTTGTACGTAGATTTTGAAACTTACTACGATAAGACCTACAGCCTGTCAAAAATAACTACGGAGGAGTACATTCGCTCCCCTTTGTTTGAGGTTATTGGCGTTAGTGTTGCAGTCAATGACAACGAGCCAGTGTGGTTCTCCGGTACACTGGAGGAAACAAGGAAGTTCTTACATACGTTTGATTGGGCATCCAGTATGGCTGTTGCACATAACGCGCTGTTTGATATGGCAATACTTAACTGGGTATTTGGCATACATCCTCACCGGATAGGTGACACACTGGCTATGGGGCGTGCGTTACACGGGGTCAGTGTAGGTGGCAGTTTGGCAGCGTTAGCACAGTTCTACGGTATAGGCGAGAAAGGCAATGAAGTGGTGCAGGCGCTTGGAAAACACAGAGGGGGCTTCACTTCCAGCGAATTGGCGGCGTATGGCAGATACTGCGTAAATGACACAGATTTATGCAGGCAGTTGTTTGAGCGCATGGGTAAAGGCTTTTCGGTACTGGAGTTCAAACTGGTGGATTTAACTACCCGTATGTTTACAGAACCGGAACTTGTGTTGGATACCGGGCTACTTACTACCCATTTGGAAAGCGTCAAGCAGAAGAAAGAAAAACTTATGGCGACCGTTGAGGCGCACAAAGATGACTTGATGAGTAATCCGAAATTTGCCGAGTTGTTACAGTCTATGGGGGTAACCCCGCCAGTCAAGACAAGCCTGACGACAGGTAAAGAAACGTATGCGTTTGCCAAAACAGACGATGGGTTTAAGGAACTGTTGGAACACCCTGACTTGCGCGTGCAGACATTGGCAGCAGCTAGGATAGGGGTCAAATCGACGTTGGAGGAAACACGTTTGGAACGATTGATTGCTGTTGCTGAACGTGGCAGATTACCTGTTCCGCTTAAATACTATGCTGCTCACACAGGGCGTTGGGGCGGGCAAGACCAAATCAACCTTCAGAACATCCCCAGAAAATCCGTTATTAAAAAAGCTATTCTTGCCCCCGAAGATTACATAATTATTGACGCGGATTCGAGCCAGATAGAGGCCCGGACATTGGCGTGGTTGGCAGAGCAAGAGGACTTGGTTGAGGCGTTTGAGCTTAACAACAAAGAGATTGCCGCAGGGATACCCAAAGAGGACCATCAACATGACCCGTACAAAATCATGGCGCGGAAGATTTACGGTATACCTGAAAAGGAACGAGTCTCAGATGATGCACGTTTTGTAGGTAAGTCCGCAATTTTGGGTGCCGGATACGGCATAGGGGCAACCAAGTTTCACACACAGCTAAAAGCATTCAACGTGGTGAAATCCATGGAGGAGTGTGAGCATATTGTGAAAACCTACAGAGAAACATACAGCAAGATACCCGAGTTGTGGCGCACAGCCAACAAAGCTATTCAAGCAATAATGACCGACCAGTATTTTGAATTTGGGCGGGATGGACTGTTAAAAGTTGAAGGCAGTCGAGGTATCAGGTTGCCGAATGGGATGTATTTGCAATACCCCCAACTCCGCAAAGAAGATACCGAAGACGGAGCGCAGTATGTGTACACTTCTGTATTAGGCAGGTCCAAAGTGAATAAGAAAATTTACTCAGCCAAAATTATAGAAAACGTATGCCAGAGCCTTGCGAGAATTATCATCGGGGAACAGATGTTAAATATATCCAAAAAATACCGGGTGGTTATGACGGTACATGACTCAGTAGTATCACTGGCACATAAGGATGCAAAAGTCGAAGCAATAAAGTATGTTGAGTCTTGTATGCGCCAACGCCCTGTGTGGTGTCTGGGCCTACCGTTAAATTGTGAGGTTAAAACGGGGCGTTCTTACGGAGGATAAGTGCTTATGACTTATAAAATAATAAAAGAATCAGACTTGCCTGTTACATGGAAAGCAGTGGTTATTCGTGGCATGTATGTGATTATCGGTGTGTTGGGGGCAGGGATCATTTCAATGAAAAATCCTTCGGTTGAAACGGTACACGTAAATAGTCCTGTAGTGCTAAAGGAGGTTACCCAAAATGACTTGCCAAACGTGATAATAAAGTTTGACAACCCGAACGCAGTAAAGTGCATGGCGCTTAACATATACCACGAAGCGCGGGGGGAACCGCTGGTAGGCAAACTGGCAGTATCTGACGTTGTGTTAAACAGAACTAAGGATGAGCGTAGCCCGGACACTGTATGTGCAGTAGTTTATGAATCCTTAAAAGACACACCGGGTTACATATACAACGCCAAATGCCAGTTTAGTTGGTACTGCGACGGTAAATCCGATGAGCCATTGGATGATGCTGCTTGGCGGGAATCTCTTAATATCGCTACCAATATCTTGAAGGGTTCATATGGGCGGGGTTTATCCGAGGGGGCTACACACTACCATCGTTATGATATACGCCCCCCGGAATGGACAAAAAATAAAGACGTTGTTTTGGTAGGGAGGATAGGCGCTCATGTCTTCTACAGGTGGCAATAGAAAAAACAAGGTATACCGTGAAATACACTATTATGTAAAAGACACAACCCATAGCATTATTATTGAATTGGTAGGCGCATATGAAAGCCCAGCGGAGCCCATATCTTATTGTTTGTACTGTGGAAAAACATTGGTTGCTGATAACCTAGAAGATTTTTTGGCGGGTAAGACTACGGATTTTTTGTTTTATCACGACCCTGACATTGAGCATCCTGATTCTTTGTTCCTTAACGCGACAATCAACTGAGCACTAGCTATGAAGAAAAAACAGAGAAAATACAAACCAAAGATGACGTATGGGCCATTTGCAGAATTGATGGCAGACCCTGTTAAGCCATTACCAGAAGCCAAGCGCACCTACCACTTGCTAAAAATATACGAGGGTTTGGACGCACTGGACAACATGCTGCATCCCGAAGTCCATCACTGGCAGTCCGTTGCGGATGCGGCAAATATGCTGTTGACATTGACAAAAGACATGGATATTCTGGAAGACCGTGACGGTTTAATACAGGATGCGTTAGCGGTGTTAGCTACGGCGTGGGAACGGCAAGAACAGGGGTTGCCAAATGAGTTGGAAAGCTTGGAATTAACAATTCTGCGAAGTATGGTGAATAGTTACATGAACGCAATAGAGACGTTGCCAGAGCGTGTAATGGTTATAGCGCACCGCCGCACTGAAAAAAGAATAAACAAAATATTACAAGGTGCCAGACAGGAAGGAGATATAGTGATATGAAGCTAGTATATTTCAAGAAACCGGATGTCGTAGTGCTTGAAGTAATTAAAGGCACACATAAACAATCAGTTGTAGCGTCTATGGAATTACCAATAAACAAAGAAATACCCAAATCAGACCTTGCCAGAAAGTTTCTTGGGTTTGTGTGGGAATTATTGAAATGATTCAGGAAGGTCAAGATTATCAATTTACTAGTGACTGGTTCCACTGGGCACCGGAGGTATGGCAACACATAAAGACCGTGTTGCCCTCTAATAAACATTTTCTTGAAATAGGCGCTTATGAAGGCCGCAGCACGGTATGGACTGTAGAAAACATGCTGCATGAAGAGGGCGTCATTACCGTAATTGACACGTGGCAAGGTGGGTATGAACATAAAGCCGCCGGAGATGACATGGCAGCCGTGGAAAAACGGTTTAACCATAATATAAAGTTAGTATCCACCAAGCGTCCCCAATGCACCATAATATCTATGAAGAACACTTCCACTGATGCGTTGGCTATGCTCCACACAGACCGCATAAAGTACCATAAGAACATGCCTCATTTTGATTTTATCTTTATAGACGGGTCTCACGTGGCTAAAGATGTGCTGACGGATGCGTGCATGGCTTGGCCGTTGTTAAAAGCAGGTGGGGTCATGGTATTTGATGATTATATGTGGGGTGACCCTATAGACGTTATTAATCGTCCTAAGACGGCAATAGACACTTTCACCACTTTATTTGGTGGAGAGCTTTCTTTTATACACATTGGGTATCAACTGGTGGTTAAAAAACATGGATAAAAAATTGGCTATAGACGTTGCAAAAGAAATAATCTACGGTGACCGTGAACAGACGTATGGAAGCCCGGATTTAAATCTTCAACGCATTGCAGACCAATGGGCTTTATATTTGGAACAAAAACACGGACGGGCAATCCCCATTAGTGCGGAAGATGTTTGCTGGATGATGTCCGATTTGAAGAAAGTCAGGCAGATGAACGCGCATAAACAAGACAATTTGACGGACGCCATGGGGTACATCGCGTTGATAGACAGGATTACACATAAGTGAAAATACAGTGGTCCTATAGTAGCTTGAAAACATTCGAGCAGTGCCCGAAGAAGTATTATCACCTCAAAGTAGCACAGGATGTAAAAGACAAGGGCAGTCAAGCCACAATATATGGCAGCTCAATGCACAAAGCAGCCGAGGACTACATCAAGGAAGGCACCCCTGTGCCTCCTCAATTTAATTATGTGCTAAACGTGTTGGACGTACTAAAGCGCATAGAAGGGGAAAAGTATTGTGAACTTAAGTTAGGGCTTAGAAAAAATAAAGCTGGCAAGCTGCAGCCCTGTGATTTTAACGAGCCGAATTATTGGTGGCATGGCATTGCGGACTTGGTTATTATTAATGGTTCTGTCGGGTACTCAGTAGATTATAAGACCAGCAAAAATGCGAAGTACGCGGATACTAAACAGCTGGATATTGCAGCGGCTGCATTATTTATCCATTTCCCGCAGTTAGAAAAAATAAAATCTGGATTAGTATTTGTTGTTAGTAATGAGTTTATACGTAAAGACCATTATGTAGAACACCTTGATTCTTATTTGAAATCATTTAACCCTTTATTAGACAGGTTGGAAGCTGCGTTTACAAATGATGTTTGGAATACCAATACCGGTCCTCTTTGCAAGTTTTGTCCGGTGACTCAATGTACTTTTAACAGGAGCTAAATATATGCCATACGTGAATAAACCCCGCCCGTACAAGAAAGAGTACGAGCAATATCAGGGAACCGAAGAGCAAAAGAAAAACCGCGCCAAGCGCAATGCAGCAAGACGCGAAATGACACGCAAAGGAAAAGTACGCAAGGGGGATGGAAAAGACGTAGACCACGTTAAGCCCCTTTCCAAAGGCGGTTCCAACGGTAATGGCAATCTGCGTGTACGCAGTGCGAGTAAAAACCGTGGGTACAAGCGCAACTCCAAAAACCAAGTTGTGTAAACGCCATGAGCAGAGCTAATAGTAGTGATATGTGGAAAGTCCCAGCGGGCGCTCAATGGATTTATGATGGTCTGTACTACAAAATAGGAAGCCATAAGTTTTTATTTATGTGGTTGGGCACAGAATGGATTAGAAGCTCTGCGGAAAAGCGCATGGTCTGCACAAAAAAGAATGACTTGAGCGAAATTAATAAAAATAAGAAGGGAGCTAAGCAATGAACAGCACTAATTTGAGAGCAATAGTACGAGGGGCTTACGACATCCAGAAGCTGCGTATACAAACGGGTAACCGGATTGTTGCCAACTTCAAAACCAAACTGGGGCAGGCTCCGGGAGAAGATGAAGACACCCTGAACGCAGAAGGGAAAATGATACTTAACAACATCCGTATGCAGTACAAAAAAATTACGGACGGGGTGAAGGATTTTCCGAAGCAAAGTAAATTTGTCGGGGATGAAATTATATCTGACTACACAGAGTTGTGTTTGATAGCACAGTACGAAGATATTTATAACCACGAAGAAGAGCACTTCAAGAAGCGCCTGAAAAACCTGTTGCAAGAATACCCTGTGTACACCGAGTTTCTGGAAAACGTAAAGGGTATAGGCCCTGCTATGGCCGGAGTGATTATCAGCGAGATTGATATTCATAAAGCCAAGTATCCGTCTTCTATATGGGCATACGCGGGGTTGGATGTCGGGCAGGATGGTAAGGGACGTAGCCGCAAAAAAGAACATCTGGTGGAGTCTACTTACACCGATAGCGACGGCGAGACGCAAACTAAAATGGGTATATCGTTTAATCCGTGGCTCAAGACTAAATTAATAGGGGTTTTGGGTAGTAGTTTTCTACGCGTCGGGGAAAACAAGTATTCTAAAATTTACTACGACTACAAAAACCGACTTGATAATTCCCCCACCCATGCGGAAAAAACCAAGAAACACAGACACAATATGGCTATACGTTATATGGTCAAGTTGTTCTTGGTAGACTTGTATGTTGCGTGGAGGACTGTAGAAGGTTTGGAAGTACATAAACCGTACCACGAAGCGAAGTTGGGCATCGTGCATACTGCGTAACGAGTCAAAGGCAACGAGTCACTGAGCAAAAGAAAACCACAGACCATGAACGAGTCATCGAGGTCAAGAAAACCAAGCGAACTAAACGAGTCAAGGCTAGGGAGAAAACCAGAAATCGGAAACGAGTCATACAAAGGAAGAAAACCAAAGTAACGAAACGAGTCACGGAGAGAGAGAGAAAACCACAGACGACGAACGAGTCATTACTAAAGAGAAAACCAGTAAAATTGAACGAGTCATGGAGAGAGAGAAAACCACAGACCATGAACGAGTCAAAGTTCGAAAGAAAACCATGAAAACTGAACGAGTCAAAGCTCGAAAGAAAACCATGAAAACTGAACGAGTCAACCGTGGGAAGAAAACCATATATCCTAAACGAGTTAAGCACAATAAGAAAACCATTGGAAATTAACGAGTCACGCAAAGAAAGAAAACCAAAATATCGAAACGAGTCAAGTATTTTAAGAAAACCATAGATATTGAACGAGTCAGGCAGAATAAGAAAACCAATTAACAACAACGAGTCATAAATCATAAGAAAACCATCATCGATTAACGAGTCAATAAATACAAGAAAACCAATAAAAATTAACGAGTCAAAAGCAATTAGAAAACCAACAAGAAATAACGAGCCGACAAATACTATAAACCCATAGTGATGCAGCGAATTACTAACTAACGAGAAATTAAACTTACAACTGGTGCGGCAAAATAAATGGAAATACTGGAAAACAAAGCTTTGCTTTTGCGCGTTCGTAATCCGGACAAAATAACACAAAGCATTAAAAAAAGTTTTGTTGTTGAGCAGAAAGACGACATCACCGAAATAGCGGTGCACTGGGGTTTAAAAGAAACGCAAGAACTAGCCAAATTAAACTTTAAGAATATACCATCACCTATTTTTAAAGATTATATTTGGACTGGAAAGCTGTTACCTTTTGAACACCAGAAAACCACCGCTAGTTTTTTAACGCTGCACAAACGAGCTTTTTGTTTTAACGAGCAAGGTACGGGGAAGACAGCCAGCGTTATATGGGCGGCGGATTATTTGATGAAATTGGGGATACTAAAAAGAGTATTGGTTATATGTCCGTTGTCCATTATGAAACCCGCATGGCAACAAGATTTGTTCAAATTTGCCATGCACAGAAGCTGTGGGATAGCCCATGGAACGGCGAGTACCCGTAAAAAAGTAATAGCTGCAAACACAGATTTTGTAATAATAAATTTTGATGGCGTAGGAGTCGTAGCAGACGAAATAAAAAATGGTGGGTTTGATTTGATTGTTGTTGACGAAGCGACGGCTTATAAATCGGCCCAGACTACAAGATGGAAGATACTCAGCAAGATTGTTGCCAATGTAGAATGGTTGTGGATGTTGACAGGCACACCAGCGGCTCAGTCCCCCATAGATGCGTTTGGCATAGCCAGACTTATAAACCCGGATAACACCCCTAGATTTTTTAATCAGTTCAGGGACCGGGTTATGTATAAGTTGTCGGCGTTTAAATGGATGCCAAAACCGGGTGCTAAAGAATACGTACACTCTATACTGCAGCCCGCAATACGATTTGAAAAAAAGGATTGTCTGGATTTACCTGATATTATTTACATGGACCGTGATGTGGGCATGACCCCGCAACAGAAAAAATACTATGAAGAGCTGAAAACAGAGTTGTTTTTGGAAGCCGCTGGGGAAGAAGTATCCGCCATAAATGCAGCCGTTAAGCTAAGTAAATTGCTCCAGATTGCTTGTGGCTCTGTGTATACCGATACGGGGGAAGTTATAGACTTTGATGCCTCAAATAGAATGGACGCAGTTGTAGAAGTGGTAGAGGAAGCGTCTCATAAAGTTCTGGTGTTCGTCCCTTTTACGCATACTATAGAGCTACTTTCCAAACGCATGGAAAAAGAAGGAATACCTTACGGGGTAATCGATGGCAGCGTGTCGGTTAATAAACGCTCTGAAATAGTTAAAAAATTTCAAGAGCAAGAAATCCCCAAAGTATTAATCATACAACCACAAACAGCTTCTCATGGACTCACGTTGACGGCAGCAGATACTATTATTTGGTATGCCCCAATAACAAGTGTAGAAACATATTTGCAAGCAAATGCGCGTATAGACCGCCCCGGACAAAAAAATAGTATGACCGTGGTGCATATAAAAGGAAGTGAGGTAGAGTCGCGGTTATACACAATGTTGCGAAATAACATCAACACTCACAATTCGTTGATTGATTTGTACAAAAAAATAATTACAGAACCGGATAAATAGTATTTGATTCTATCCAAATATAAAGTACAATAGCTACCCCGACAAAAGGAGGAACTATGAGTGACACCTCGTTAAACGCAGAAGCGTTGGCTTCTGTGTATATTAAAATACGAACCAACATAGAGGCTCTTAAAGAGCGTCATAAATCTGAACTGGAAGAACTGGAATCCCAATTTAAACTCGTAAGCGATGCGCTACTGGATTTATGCAACGCGCAAAATGCAAATACAATAAAAACTCCTGCGGGCACCATATCAAGGCTTGTAACGTCTAGGTACTGGACTAACGATTGGGATAGCATGTATCAGTTTGTAATGGATAATGAAGCCCCGTTCTTGCTGGAGAAAAGAATTAATAACGGTAACATGAAGGATTATCTGGAAGCTTTTCCGGATAAATTGCCAGTAGGATTGCAAGCAGACAGGAAGTTTTCTATTCAAGTTCGTAAACCAAACAAAAAGTGAGGATATTATGAGTAATATAGCTATTTTTAAAAACCAGAACGCAGTAACCACCACGGGTAAGCGTGAGCTGAGTGATTTGGCCAAGTCTTTGGCGAGTTCTTTGACTACCAGACGTATCCAGACCAGCATCAATGGCACGTTCAAGCGCGTTGTAAACGGTGAACAGATTGGTAATGCCGTGCGGGGGGAAATCAATGTAATCATAGTCAGCGCGTTGCCGAAAGTGTCCCGTGTGTTTTATGCTGAAAAATACGACCCGGATGGTGAAGCGACCTTACCAAACTGCTGGTCCAATCTTGGGGACAAACCTGAATCGGCAGCTGCAGACCCCCAGAGTACCAGTTGCGCTACGTGCCCTCAAAACATAAAAGGCTCAGGCGGTGGAGACCGTAGAGCATGTCGTTACCAGCGTAGAATTTCTGTGCTGGTGGAAGGTGATGATAGTGGCGACGTATATCAGTTTAACGTACCCTCAAAGTCTTTGTTTGGTAAAGGCACCGGCAACGTGCATCCGTTTGAGAGCTACATAAAGTTCCTGATTGCCAATGGGGAATCCCCGGACAACGTAGTAACCAATGTAAGCTACGACGCAAACGCAGAAGGCATGGAGCTGTTGTTTACTCCGGTGCGTAATGTAACGGACGAAGAATACGAAATGATAAAGAGCGCCCAAGCCCGTCCGGAAACCAAAGCCTACACAACGATTACGGTTGCACAGGCAGATAAGGTAACCAAGCAGCCTGAAAAAGTCGCAGCGAAGCCCGCCGCCCCCGTTGTTTCTCGTAGTGAAGAACCGGAGGAAGTAGAAGAGCCTACTCCTGCCCCTACAAAACGGGAAAAGACCAAAGCTAAACAGGAAGCTTCTAGTGAGGCGAAGCCCGCTTTAGCCGACGTACTTAGCGCATGGGGTGATGAAGGCTAATGACTATCGGG
>Ga0222715_10005641_pt1 | contig 10636 bp, 18 predicted proteins | sample C33_9DmetaG_FD_165056 | JGI IMG/M metagenome (GOLD analysis project Ga0222715, IMG submission 165056) | Estuarine water microbial communities from San Francisco Bay, California, United States - C33_9D | ecosystem: Environmental > Aquatic > Marine > Unclassified | place: USA: California... | reverse complement strand
GCTGCGCTCATCGGTGAGCAACAGATCCCCGCATACGACCTCACGGTCAGAGTTTCAACAAGGAGAAACTGAAAATGGCAACAACCACCGTGCTGAGCCAACCGGCTCTGCTCATCAACTCCGTTGACTACAGCGACCAATGCACTTCAGCGGTCGTCACCATCAACTTTGAACAGCTCGAAGCAACCTCGTTTGCTGACGGCGCACGCAAATACACCGCCGGCCTCGGCAACCACGAAGTGACCGCAACGCTCATGCTTGCCTACGGCACCTCAGAGGTTGAAGAGAACCTGGCTGCTCTTGTTGGCACCACAACCGACGTTGTTGTGTACGCCACCTCGAGCACCACGCCAGGCGTAGCCAACCCCGAGTACACCTTCAGCGGCATGTATCTTTCAAGCATCACGCCAATCAACGGTGCGCTCGGATCACTCCAAACGATTGATTTGACGTTCACCGGCGGCACCTACGTGCGCGCCACCGTCTGACCGACACTTAACCTGAAAGCACCGACATGCAATTAACAATTCAGGTCACCACAGCGGATGACCAATACCAAGTAGACACCAACCTATTCACGATTGTGGCATGGGAAAGAAAATTCAAAACGAAAGCCAGCAACCTAGCGCAGGGAATCGGCATGGAAGATCTCGCCTATCTTGCATACGAATCATCGAAACAGCACGGCCACGTCGTTCCAGCCGTGTTTGATGATTTTGTGAAGAAGGTGGTGAAACTCGAGGTGATCGGGGATAACGACGAACGCCCTACGAACGAGGCACCCACCGACGAGCACTAGCAGAACTCCTGTTAGCCGTCGGTTGGTGGCCTCATCACATCGAGTTTGATACAAGAGACCTATTAACCGTAAATGACGTAGCGAAAGAGAGGAACCGTGCTCAAAGGCGTTGACATCGACACCGAGGGCATCGGCGTACTCGTTCGCTACCTGCGCAAAGTCGAACCCGACCTAGCGAAACAGCTGCCAAAAGAAATGCGGCACGTAGCAAAACCGATCGTGTCACGCGCACGCGAACTTGTACCGCAACCCACAGCCCTAACTAACTGGGGTAAATGGACATTGGCACGCTCAAGCGGCGGCGATCGTGCCTGGACAAAAAAAGCAACAACCGGCATCGTTGCACAAACCGACGTACGAGCACTCGGCCAACAAGGCCAAATTAATCTGTTGTCAATCGTGCAAAAAGATCCCGCTGGCGCAATTTACGAGAACGCTGGCCGGCATCCGCAGGCAGATTCTGCTCGAGGCCGTGCATTTATTCGGAATCTCAATAACAAACACGGTCAATCACCGCGCACACTTTGGCCGGCTGTTGAGCAAAACCTGTTTTATTTGAATCGTGAATTACAAGACGTAATCGATCGGTGGTCGGCCGAACTCGAGAAAACATTGAAGGCTGCATGACATGGCACGGATACCGTTAGTAACCGAGTTTGAAGGCAAAGGCCTTGACCGTGCCATCAAAGAATTTAAAAAACTTGAAGGCGCAGGCGCAAAAGCCAGTTACGCACTTAAACAGGCGTTCGTACCGGCCACAGCTGCGTTAGCCGGCCTCACAGCGGCCGCAGGTCTATCCGTTAAGGCAGCGATTGAGGACACGGCACAACAGGCCGAACTGGCACGGACACTTCAAGCCACTACCAAAGCGACTGAAGCACAAGTAGCGGCGGTTGAGGCGTACATTGCGGAAACCGAGAAAGCGGTAGCGGTATCTGACGCAGAACTTCGGCCGGCGTTTGCGAATCTTGTTCGTGCAACGGGTGATGTAACGCAGGCACAAGAACTGATGACGCTTGCGCTTGATGTCGCTGCGGCCACCGGTAAAGACCTTGAAACAGTTACTGAAGCCCTACAGGAAGGGTTTCAGGGCGAAGTAGGCCCACTTAAAGAACTTGACAAGTCCCTTACGGACATGATTGCTAGCGGCGCAGATGCCGATGAGGTCATGTCACAGCTAGCCAAAACGTTCGGTGGTGCCGCACAGGAATCAACCGAAACACTTGAAGGCCGCTTCAAGTTAATGAAAATCGAGTTGGACAACGCCAAAGAAGCAATCGGCATGGCGTTGCTACCCGTACTTGAGGAACTGTTACCGATACTCGAGCGGGTCGCTGGTTTCATTGGTGAAAACACAGATCTGATTGTGACGATCGGCGCTGTCGTTGCAACGTTTGCTGGCGCAATTGTTGCGTTGAACATTGCGATGGGCATTTACAACACGGTGCAAGCCGTCACAGCTGCGCTCAACGCCGTGCTTGCCACATCGTTTACCGCTCTTTGGGTTGCTACAGGTATCGGCATTATCGTTGCGATTATTGCGGCCATTGTTGTGCTGCAAATGAAGTTCAACATTCTCGGCAAAGCCGTCAATGCTCTCAAGTATGCGTTTGAGTTGGCGTGGGATGCCATCAAGTGGGTCATCAACAAAATCATTGACGGCATCAACAAAGTCATAAACATACTAAACAAGATCCCTGGCGTTGACATACCTGAACTAGGTCATTTAGGAGACCAAGCCCAAGAAGCCGCCGTGCAAGCACGCTCATTAGGCGATCAAATCAAGAACGCTGCACTTAAAGCCGAGTACGCACGCGAACCGATGGGCCGTTTTGAGATCTCAATTCGCAACGTAAAAGAAGAAACAGAGGAACTAGAACGATCAATTGGTCGTGTTGATGTCGCACTTGACCCGCTTAATCAAGGCATTGAAACAGCGACAACACGCCTTGACAGATTCTTCGATTCGCTTGACCAGCAAGCAGCAACTGAAGAATTTGTGGAGGATCTCAAAGACATCGCAGAAAAACTTGCTGGCGTTACTGAAGGTTCAGAGGCTTGGCAAGAAGCACAAAACGAGGCGTATGAAGCACTACGCGAACTACGAGAAGAACGCGAGGATCTATCCGACGCGTTTTTTGAGGTGCTCAAACTAGAAATTGACACAGGCGACCTTGACCGTGCCTACACACTCATGCAACAGGTAGACGCATACTTGAAAAACAATTTTGCGCCCGGCTTTCAAGGCCTCAACGTACCAGTAACCGGCGCAGACCTCATGGAACAATTCGGCGTTCTTGTACCAAAGTTCGCTGATGGCGGCATCGTGACTGGCCCTACATTAGGCCTAGTTGGTGAAGCCGGCCCCGAAGCGATCATCCCGCTTGACCAGATGGGCCGCATGGGTGGCATGAACGTCACGATCAACATGCCGGCCGGTAGCAACGGCGATGACATCGTTAGAGCACTTCAAAACTACAGCCGGCGCAATGGTGCCGCCCCTATTCCTGTGACCTCAAACGCAAGGTTCTAACATGACAGCGTTCGCAGGTTGGCAAATAGATCTCATTGATGGGACAGGCGCAACGGACATAACCTCATTTGTGCAAGGTTTCAACATTCAATGCGAAGCCAACATTGGTCGTTTTAGCCCCACAAACGTTGTATTGACACTCAACAACGATGGCGGCGATTTCACGCCGGCCGAAGGCGGCGGAACAGGCACCTACGCCTCAATCGATTGGCTAACAAAAGCAATCAGAATTGCACCATCGGCCGACACCGCTCGTTTCACAGCGCACGTGTTCGTTTCTGATTTCAAAATGCGTGATAACGGCACCGCCTCATCAGTACAGCTCACTTGTGAAGATTGGTTGTCGCTGGCCTCAAGCGAACTGTTCGACATTACAGAAAACACCACAACAACCGATTACGCCAATTTCATTGACAACGTTTTAGGTGGCGCATCAGGTTTCGGCCCAGGCGCAACACTTCCTGACTACGGCCAACCCACATACAGCAAAGCCATATTTATTACCGATACAAGCGACCCCGTTGCAGACCAACTTGCCAGACCGGCCGCATCAAACGTCAGCAGCCTCGACTACATAAACGAAGCAGTTTTTGGTGGCTATCCATCAATAATCATTCCAACGGAAGCCGCAATAGCCGGCACCACCGTTTTTTATTTAGCAACAGCACTTAATCGCACAATCACATACAACAACACATTTCGCATTCCTGTCGCATTCTCGGACAGCCCGACAGGCACAACACTCGCATTCGCAGAACTTGACCCCGGCTTCAACTTTGGAGAAATAACAAGCACCGCCACCGTGACATCAGGCATAACCGGCATCAACAGCCAAACCTCAACAAATACCGGCACCGGCAACAGCTACGGCACACGCGCACGTTTCTACAACAACACCGGAAACAACACCGAAACCGACAACGGCAACGACGCCGGCGCACTCGAAGCCGCAGAATTCTGGACAAAACGACAAGGCAACCCCAGATACATACCACGCCGGCTCACAACGTCGATTGAGTTAATCGACGACCGTAACGGCACGGCAGCTGCAACAACGCTCATCAATTTGATGGCCGCTGTTGACGGGCTGTTTCAGCCGTGCGATATCACGTACACACCGACCGGCGGCAGCCAAGTCACAGCAAACTGTGTGATCTCAGGTCGCACTATTCAAGCAACACCAGGCCGCACAACAATCACTCTCGATTTGTTGCCGGCGCAGGATTATCAGTCGTTTGTGTTGGATTCGGGCACTCTCGGCGTGTTGGACACGAACAGATTAGGATAACAACATGAGTCTTTTAGGCACGTTTAGCAGCGGTGATGTGCTGACCGCCGCAGAACTAAATCAGTTCAACAATGTAACAGCGTTGTATGACACAAGCAGCCAAAACACAAACGGATTCACGTTTATGTATGCGTCGTTTGGTGCTGGCACCGAGTTATGCGACCCGTCTGGTTGGCATAGCACGACGACAAACCCCAGCCGAATCACACCCGATATCGCAGGGACTTATCTTGTTACAGGCACCGGGAATTTAGAAACGACATCGTTCTCATCGTCTGCTCGGTTTTATCTCTCGATACAAAAAAATGGTTCAAATTATCAAGAGGTGAACATGTGGGCTAATAAATACCCTTCGACCTCAATTGCAACTGTCGTAAATATGAACGGCACTACTGACTATCTTGAATTGGTTTTGTTTCAAGATACAACGACGACAATTGCGAGTATAAGACGGACATTTAGTTGCATGTTGTTGAGGGCATCATGAATCTACGCATACCAGAAATCGCTGAACCCACCGACGAGCAATGGATCGAACTCATGCGTGCCCGTCGTGACCGCCTACTAGCGGACTCGGACTGGACACAAGCAGCTGACAATCCAACAGGCAACGCGCAAGCATGGGCGACATACCGACAGCAACTGCGTGATTTCCCAGCAACTTGGACACCTGGCGACACCGCCGAGTTTCCTGAGCCGCCGGCATGATTCGCGCAACTATTCTTGTATTTGTTGGCATAGCGATTACCGCTATCGGTATTTGGGGCTTGCAGGAGTGAAATATGCGCTCGCCGCAGCTGCACTTGTTATCATGTCGGCCTGCGGGTATGACGGCGGCTACCGCTACCCATGTCAAAACCCTGACAACTGGGAACTTGAGGACTGCAAACCACCAAAATGTACGGTATGGGGAACCTGCCCCGATGACCTTGTACCGTCGTGTGGCGCGATGATGGGTACAGATTGCAAAGGTGTGTAAATGTTTCGACCATCCCACCGTTACACAGCTGACGAACTAAAAGCCCGCCTCGTTTTTGTTGTCGGCTGTTCCCTTGCGTTCGCTTTCGTGCTCGCAATGGCCGTCATTCTTTACGGCCTACTGTTTGTTACACAACCAATCGAATACCAGTCACCAAACGACGCAGCCGCATGGGGCGTACTCAACCCGATGGTGCTGTTCCTAACTGGCGCACTTTCAGGTGTGCTTGCCTCGAACGGCTTGAAAGGAAAAAAAGACAATGAATAACGAACAACTACGTGACTACGCAGAACGAGCCGTCGCGACCGCTGTACAGGCCGGCATCGCGTCATACATGGTTGGTGCCGGCTGGAAAGCCGCCGGCGCAGCTGCAATCGGCGCAGGCCTCGCGGTGGTAAAGGCTGCAACTAAGCAGCGTCTAGCGAAGCCTAAGGTGGAAGCATGAGACCGTACACAGGCACAGACAAAATCGCTTCAGGTAAGCGTGCAGGCACCGAAGCGTTCGTTGCCGCCATCCAAAACGCCTCGGGCCGGCAGGTGTGGAACAACGGCACCTTCGGTGTACGCAAAAAGCGTGGCTCACAATCATCAAACCTGTCTGGCATGTCGGTACATGCAACGGGCCGTGCCGCCGATTTAAGCCGGCGTGCATGGTCTGGCCGGCCTGGCTGTTCCCGTGCAGACCTTGAGAAGGTTATCGATTGGCTGGTGTCGATCGCTGACGACATCGGCCTCGAGTATTTGGCAGATTATGAGTATGGCTCGGGTGGGCGTGGTTGGCGTTGCGACCGTGACGACTGGAACATCTACAAGCCAGGCGTCATCAAAGGCGGCGGCAGCGGCGATTGGATTCACATTGAACTGGATAACGAGCACGCCGACGCTACCGACTGGGTAGATGCCGCTATGGCATTGTTTCCGCTCGGCAACCACGTACCAGCCGAGGACACCAAAACGGGTTGGAAAACATGCCGGCTCGGTGACTCTGGCGACAACGTACTTGCCGTGCAAGAAACGTTGAAGGCAGCTGGTTACAAAAACTCGACCGGCAAAAAACCAATTGCCTGCGATTCCGAATTTGGCGCAACGACCGACAAACGTGTCAGGCAATACCAAAAGGATCACGGCTTAACTGTTGACGGCATTGTCGGCCCACAAACCGCCGGCCACATGCAAATTGCTTGACAATGTGACACCCTGAGCGCATAATGAGGTCTCCAGCCAACAACAAAAGGAGACCAAACATGCGTGCAATAGCTGCGCTTATTGTCGCTACGGCGGCATCGCTTTACGGGCTGTACGGCCCAACATTCGTACCTGAACTACCACCTAACACGACGGCAACCGTAGAACAGGTACAGTCGGCACCGACGATAACTGGCGTTGTTACGGTGCCGACACAATCGCCCTCGGATGACGAATTGATTCATACCAATGTCCTCGAGGAGCCGGCGACGACCACCACTTCACCTACTTTGGCCTCCGTTGGCTGGAGCGGCAAATGTGTGGAGTGGTGGTCAACCGCTATGCGTATGGGATGGCCCGAACACCTATTGCCCACGTTGGGCGAGGTGATGTGGAACGAATCACGCTGCCAATCCGACGCACACAACAAACGCTCAGGCGACTACGGCCTTACACAAATCAACTGGGGCTACCACGACCAACGCACCCACAGCTTCGGCTACACCAAACTCGATCTGTTTGTGCCGGCCGTCAACCTGATGATTGCCTACGACATTTACCTTGACGCACTCTCAACCAGCCCTGATTGCGGCTGGTGGCCCTGGGCCGCATCTGGCAACTACTGCGGAGGCTCACGATGAACCAGCCAACCCTATTTGACCAGCCAACACCGTTTGAGCGAGGCATGGCCGGCTCAGCAAAAGCCGCACGCAAATGGACAGACGACCAAATCGCCCAAGTAGACCGAGCAATCAAACGAGTCGCCTACTTCATGCCACGTTGGACAGTTGACGACGTATGGCAACAGCTGCCCGCCGACTTCCCTGTCAACAAAGGCATCGGTGCCAGGCTCAACAAAGCAGCACGCGCCGGCATGATCCGTTCCACAGACCGCACCCGAATCTCAACACGAACCAACGAACACGGACACGGCCAACGCCTGACTGTGTGGGAAACCATAGAAAGGCCGGCCGATGGCATTTGATCTATCTAACTACCAAACTGTTGCTGAACGCCTGCACCTATGGCTTCAGGCTTGCAAAGGCCTCGAGGTACAGCCACGCGTCATTACTGACCTTGTAGAGCGTTCAGAAGGCTGGTGCCTATTCAAAGCATCGCTCTATGAGAACGATGTGCTGATTTCTACAGGTTGGGCAGAAGAACACGCCACAGAACGAGGCGTAAACGCAACCAGCCACGTAGAAAACTGCGAAACCTCAGCAGTAGGCCGAGCCTTAGCAAACGCCGGCTGGGCCGGCTCCGACCCTGCTCGGCGTGCATCACGTGAAGAAATGACAAAGGTGCAACGCAACAACCCGATCACCGGCGCACCACCACAACAACGCACACAACAAGCAACGCCGGCCGGTTCTCGAGCAAGACCGACCGAAAAGATGCAAGGCTTTCTAGAGATTCTGAACGCACGGAAGGGCAACCCAATACCGGACAACGAACTTGTTGAGATTCTGCGCAGCTACGACCTGACCAAAACGAAGATTGACGAACTCAAAGAAATGGAAAATGTGAGATGAATAAACAAAATCAAGACAAGCAACAAGAAATAGCGAGTTTTCTAGATGTTATGTATCCCGATGAGTGGGATTTGTTCTCACAGCGAGAAGCCAGACATGAAGTTGAACCCAACTATTGGGCGACAACAGTTCCACCAGACCAATTAATCGATCGAGCCGCAACCATCGACGTATGTATGGAAATGATCTCAGAAGAAAAAAGCGTGGTGACACGCGTCATGCTCGCCCAATGGGTAGCAGCTGAACTTGGCGGCCCTTGCGACCTGCTAACAGGCATTGCATTACGTGGTGGCTACAAAGCAATCGAATGAATGAGGCCGCATTTCAAACCTGCGTCATGGATCTGGCGAAATGGACAGGCTGGAAAGTGTTCCACCCACGCACCGTCAAAACCGATGGTGGGCGCCATTTGACCGCATACCAGGGTGATCGAGGCTTCCCAGACCTCGTACTCGTACACAAACAACGTGGCGTGCTGTTCGTCGAACTCAAAACCGACACAGGCCGGCTAAATCATCATCAAGAAGAATGGGGCCGGCACCTAGTCGCTGCAGAGGCCGAATACTACGTCTGGCGGCCTAGCGACTGGGAAGAAATCAAAAAACGACTGAGAGGAAAACAATGAGCAAAACAGATACCGATTTGCTGTACGAGGCAGCTGAAGCCATTGATCGAGCCAGCCGGCGCATCAAAGAATTAGAAGCCGAACTGTGCAATTTGCGTGCCGAATTACAGGCCCAGCAAACTTGTTGCACTTGCAAATGACCCTCAAGCCTTGAAATGAACACCGCACCGCGACTAGGTTTCCCAGCCTCACTAGACTCCCACAACTTACGTAACAGACACTCGGGCGCGTTACCCACCGTAAAAAACCGAGAACTGTTGCAAGAAAGTGACACGCCGAGCCTGAGGTACGAAGGCGAAGGCGTAACCCTTTGCCAAGCATGCAACGGCCACAGCTACATCAGACTCGATGAGCACCACCTTGAGCAATGCGTGTTCTGCACATGAACTTCGGCTCACTCTTCTCAGGCATAGGCGGCCTAGACCTTGGACTAGAACGAGCCGGCATGACCTGCCTTTGGCAATCAGAAATCAACCCTTACGCATCACGCGTACTAAAAAAACATTGGCCGGCCACACCGAACCTCGGAGACATCAATGACATTGACTGGCGAACCGTACCCACAGTTGACCTTGTTTGCGGCGGATACCCCTGCCAACCATTCAGCTACGCCGGCTCAAGAAACGGCACAAACGACCCCCGACACCTTTGGCCACGTTTCGCCGACTGCATTCGCATACTTCGACCACGATTTGCGCTGCTGGAAAACGTTACAGGGCACCTTTCTCTCGGATTCGGAGATGTCGCAGCCGACTTGGCCACGCTCGGGTACAACGCACAATGGGATTGCATACCAGCGGCAGCCGTCGGCGCTCCGCACCTGCGCGATCGAATATTCGTTATCGCTACACGAAACGATGGAATGGACACCTACAGCGACAGCGAACCAAATGTCTCCCTCAATGCAGCCACGCAACCCTGGCCTACGCCGATGGCCTACACCGACAGCTCATTTAGCGAAAGAGAATGCAAGCCCGTCAGAAGGCCGGCGCAACGAACCAACGCTCACATTTCAAGCGTTACAAGGTCAAACTGGACATCTGAACCCAACGTGGGTCGAATGGCTAATGGGATTCCCCATCGGATGGACAGACTTAGAGCACTCGGAAACGCCGTAGTACCACAAGTAGCCCAACACATCGGCCACATCATCATGGACATGGCATCGTGACATGGAGAAACCACGCACAATGCAAAGGCCTCACACACCTATTCTTCAGCAAACGCCCAACAGAACGCCGAAGAGCACACAAACTCTGCGAAACATGCCCAGTCAACGGAGCCTGCGCCGGCGAAGCATTCGACCTAGCAAAACAAGGCGAAGTACACGGCATCTGGGGCGGCACCACACAGGCCTACAGAGAATCAATAGTCGGCAAAAACCGCAAAGCATGGTGGCAACATGACTGGTAAACGCATCTACAACACAAACGCATGGAAAGAACTACGCCGGCGAGTACTAGAAGAAGAGCAGCACATCTGTCATTGGTGCGGCAAAAAAGCAACACAAGTAGACCACCTCATCGAGATCGACAGAGACCCCGAATTAGCCCTAGAACGCTCAAACCTTGTCGCATCATGCCAACCCTGCAACAGCCGGCGTGGGAACGCTTACAGGGCAAAAAAACAGGCTCAGAAACGACTACAGAGGGACACACCGAACGCCGCATTTTTTGGGTCGGACAAAACCCCTAC
>Ga0222715_10005638_pt1 | contig 10640 bp, 12 predicted proteins | sample C33_9DmetaG_FD_165056 | JGI IMG/M metagenome (GOLD analysis project Ga0222715, IMG submission 165056) | Estuarine water microbial communities from San Francisco Bay, California, United States - C33_9D | ecosystem: Environmental > Aquatic > Marine > Unclassified | place: USA: California... | reverse complement strand
GCGTATAATCACACAGAATAAGCTAAACTGATACAAGGTCACAAGGTTTGCCCTTATCTGAAAAACAAGGGGTCGGCAGTTCGATTCTGCCTCTGGCCACAATAAACATAGGATTATTTAGTCTTCATAATCAAACTTTTAAAAACTGTGACCCTGCCTACTTAAAAAGCCTATAAACATAGGGGGTGCTTTTCTTAAATTTTCTACCTACATTTCCCAGCATATAGCGTTAGACCTATTGCAATGTTGCTAACTTGTGGGGGCTTGTCTATTCTGTAACTTTTAAACTCTTCAATTATATTCTAGATGCTTTTGGATAAGTTTTAAAAATTAAGTAGATGAAATTTCAAAAAAACTAATATACAACTATGGGAAAAATTTACTGTTTTGATTTAGATGATACAATTTGTTTTCCAAATCACCAATTTAAAAATTCAACAAAAAAATATTTAGAAGCGAAACCAAATGAGCCGGTCATAAATAGAATTAATAAACTTTACGAAAATGGAAACAAAATAATTATTCTTACAGCACGAAGGATGTTAACTCATAATGGTAATTTAGAAAATATCATCAATGATGTAGGAGAGATTACAAAAGAATGGCTTTTAAATAATAATGTTAAATATGATGAATTACATTTTGGAAAACCTTATGCAGATTATTATGTTGATGATAAAGCAGTTGAGTTAGAGAATTTTCTAATTGAATAAACTTATAATACCTTCAGCAGGTTCCTCAACAAGGTTTTTTGAACTTGGAAAGAAATATCCAAAATCTTTATTACCTTTTGGAAACAAGCCCTTAATTACTTACTCTTTAACAAAGTACCAAAATGAATTTGATCAAATCACTGTTGTTATAAAGGATAATGAAGCTTTGTATATGGAGATTTTGGATTACTACAATTTTAAAAATGTAGTAATTAAAAAAGTCTCACAAAACCTTACTCAAGGTCCCGCTACGTCGGTGTTTTTAGGAGCTGATGGAGAAGAGAGTAACTTAACAGTAATGCTTAGTGACGCTCTTTATGATTTTGACATACTTGAAATGCCAGATGACTCTGTAAGTGCGATGGATGTATCAGATTATTCTAGGTGGTGTATGGTTGACGAAAATATAGTTTTCTATGATAAGCCAGAAAAAAAACCTCCTACTAACCTTGCACTTTCAGGAATATATAGGTTTTCAAATCCAAAAGATTTTTATGATATTGCAAAAAATTATATTGAAAACTCTGAAAATGAAACACAATTATCAAATATATTAGAAGAATACAACATGCGGAATAAACTACAACTGTATATTCATAATAAAGATAAGTTTTTAGATTTTGGAACAGTTGAAAAATATATTAAAAATAAAAACTTGCCGATAGGAAGAAGTTTTAACGAGGTTGTTTTTGAAAAAGACACTGTAACAAAACATTCCATTAATAATCCCCAAAAAATTATAAATGAAGGCTTATGGATAGAACATTTTCCAATATCTAAAAACCTAATTCCAAAATTATTAGATATAGATTTCCTCGAAGCAAAAATTAAATTGGAACTAATAAGCGGCTTTACTCTGAGAGAGTTGTTTTTATATTATGATAATTCAAATAATTTATGGCAAAAATTATTTGAAATACTAAAAGTGTTTTTACAAGATTGTTCAAAATATAAATTTGAAACAAATTATTTTTGGAATGATATTTATTTAAAAACAGTTGAGAGAAATAATAGTGCTGATAAAGAATTCTTAAATTATTTTAAAAAATTAATTTTAAACTTTAACCACTCCAATGAAACTACTTTATTTCACGGAGATCTTGTTTTTAGCAATATTATTTATGAACCTAACAAAGAAAATATTAAAATATTTGATCCAATGGGAAACATATATGGTCATTGGGTATACGATCTTGCAAAAATTGGCCAGTGTGTTTTAGGGAATTATGATTTAATAGATTCAGAAATGTACATTAGAGAAAAAAATTATTACAAATTATTTTCTATTGATAAAGAATTTATTGAGAATCTATTTTTTCAGACTTTTGCAAATGAAATTGAAATAATATCAAAAAAAGTTTTTTACTGCTTAGTTGCAAGCTTGTATCTGTCCCTAATTCCACTTCATTCCCATAGCAAGCTAAATCAAGAGCTTTTTTATAGTGAGTTTGAATATTTTTACCAATTATCCCTCAAAGAAAAATAGAACAAATTTTATATTTTAAAAATAATTAACTGACCTAAAAGATTGGGAATTACCAAATAGTTTTTATTTCTTTTAATTCATTTCCAATTTTTGTAACTCCGTCAGTAAACCATCCTCCATAATCATCAACAGGATTAAAGTTCTTGTTTATTTCTTTTTCAACTTGCTTGTAAGCGTAAGTCATATCAGATAACATACCCCCATTTCGAGTCGCATAACTCTAGTAGTAATTAGAGAAAGTCGGAATATATTATTTCAATAGACTGTATGTATTGTCTGTATATATATTTTATTTATGGACTATCTCGTTATGTGAAATAACGATACTCTTGAACTTCTTGAGACTCTTGAATTTCTTGATTGAGTTGACAATGTCTTGAAATGCATATAAAAACTTTGACCAATCTTTGACACGCTCACTTTTGAAGTCTGTTTTATTACACGCTAACTGCGATGTAAATGTTTTAGTTTTTACAAATTTACCAAATAATGTATTTTCAAATAATCTATCAATTTTTGCAATTTCTTTATTTCTTATTTTTGGCATCAGAATGATAAGGTTACCTTAAAAAGTAAACGTTATATCTTCACATTTCCTGACAATAAATACCCGAGCAATTCAGCAATAGTTAACTTAGATGAAAATTTATTTTTAGAGTCAGATTGTTATGTAATATGTATTGATTATGTCAGTCAATATTGATTTGCTGAATAATTTTTTTATAAGAGCCAACTGAATAATTTGAAATTTCATCAAAAGCTTTTAAAAGTATTTCTTTAGATTGTTTTTTTAATATGGTTCTATGATGTTGTTTGTTTGGAAAGGAGAAAAGTTCAAATATCCTAACTACAGCATCCATGGTTTCATTTGGTACTTGAATATTGAACATAGACAAAAAAAAGAATTTTTTAGTTACACTGCTTTTAATCACATTTGTTATAAAAAGATTGTTAAAAACACTTGAGTTGTATTCTGAACAATAAATATCAAATTTGTATATAAATTTATTTCTATAAAACAAATCAAGCTGAACATTCCCACTTTTTTTATTATTGATTGTTAATTTGTATTTTAATTTATTATTAAAAAAATTAGAAAATAATTGCACTAGCTTTTCTCTTTCATTGGTATAAATATCAAAGTCAGATCCAAATTTTATTAATGGAAAATTAGGATGGATTTTTACCAATACATAATTTTTGTTTTCAATAGTGTTAAAAATTTTATATACATACCAAAGGTGATAAAAACTTTTCAGCCTCCAGATAATATTTTTTTTGAGTTTTAACTTTATTTTTTTAAACACTCTTAATAATAATGTTTAATATTATTAGTTACATGATAAGTTTTGACTACTTGGCATCACCTGGACAATTAGGTAACCAAATGTTTAAATATGCTGCATTAAGAGGTATCGCTAAGGCAAACAATCAGAATTTTTTAATGCCACCATCATATTTGTTTCTAAAAAACAGATTATTGTTCAGATTAGCAAGAAGATTAAAAATAATAGACAATAAAAATCATGCTAATCATTTGTTATTTAAATATTTTGAAATGAAGTCTGTGAAAGCTGAGAATATTGGCTATTCAAATTTAAATGAAAGTATAAAAGAAGATAGGTTTGAATTTGATAAGAAATTTTTTAATTTAAATAATGAAAATACTGATATTAATGGTTATTTTCAGTCATATAAATATTTTGATTCTATAAAAAAAGAAATAAAACTTGATTTTAAATTTAAAGAAGCAATTAAATTAAAATCAGAAAAAATTAGAAAAAAATTTGAAGACCCAGTCTCAATACACATCAGAAGAGGTGATTTTATTACAAATCTAAACCATAGTGCGCTCGAAATGAATTATTACTATAACTGTATAGAAATCTTTGGTTTAGATAAAGAATATTTAATATTTTCAGATGATACAAAATGGTGTAAACAGCAGCCTTTGTTTAGAAATAAAAATTTTTATTTTGCAAAAGATTTTACAGAAAATTCAGAAAGTCTAGATTTAAGCCTTTTAACTCTATGTAATAATCATATTATTGCCAACAGCTCTTTCAGTTGGTGGGGTGCTTGGTTGTCCTCACAAAATAAAGTATTGGCTCCAAAAAATTGGTTTAAAAATAGTCATACTTATTCTAAATATAATACAAAAGATTTATTACCAACACATTGGATAAAAATTGAAAACTAAAAATATTACAGTTGTTACATGTACAAGAGACAGACATGACCAATTAAAAAAAACTATGTCTTTGTGTCAAAAGATAGATAGCTTTTATAAACATTTAATTATTGACTGGAACTCAACTAGCTCTCTTGAGTTAAATAAAAAGGAAAAAACAAATAGTAAGGTTTATAAGGTTAAAAATGAAAATAGATGGTGGCTTACCAGAGCTTACAACACAGGCTTCAACCTAGTAGACACTGAATATATTTTAAAACTAGATGCAGATGTAAAATTAAATTTTATAAAATTTAACAAACTAAATTTCAATAATTACGACTTGATTGTTTTTTTTGATAAACCAAACGACCCAGGAAATTTTTTAATTAAAAAAGAATTACTAGAGAAAATAAATGGATTTAATGAATACATGTGGGAATGGGGATGGTCAGACCATGATTTGATTTTAAGGGCAAAAAAAATCATTGACAAAAATAAATATCTTGATGCATTTGGCTATATTGAGAAATTAGAGCACAGTAATGAAACTAGATCTATTGTTAATAAAAATAAGATTTTTAGAAAAAATGATTTATACTTTTATTCACTTATTAAGGCTTACAATAATTCAAACGCTCTTATTTCAAAGAAAGAATTGTGGACGAAAAAAAATAAGTTAGACTATTTTGTATCTCAAGAAAATATTTTTGTCAATCATTTCTATAGTATAAAAAATTTAAATTTTGGTTTAAAACTATCTTATAAGTTTGAGTTTATAAAATCTTTTTTCGAGATATACAAAGCTAAAAATAGGGTACAGAAGAGAATTTATACATACATTTTTTTTATTCTCCCAGAATTTCTATTAAATTATCTCTCTCTAAGTCTTTATCCAAAAAAACAAATAAATTAAAATTTATTTTAATTAAAAATGATTAAGTGCAGTAAATATAATCATTTTTTTATTCCATCTGTAGTATAAATTATGTAAAATTAAAGATTAAAAGTATGAAAATAGCAATTTGTTTATATGGTACTGCTGGATACAACCTTTCTCTCTCTAATAATTTAAAGGAAAGAGAACCCTTAGATGTTAATGAACCTCTAAATTCATTAATTAAAAACATAGCCTCAATTAATAATGCTGACATCTTTGTTCACTCTTGGTCTCAGGATAGAGAAGATGAAATAACTAAAATAATTGAGCCTAAAAAAAAGTTATTTGAAAACTTTAAAAATTTTGATAAAAAAAATCCATATATTAACTCAATTAAAAGCAGATTTTATTCTCAAAGTATATCAAATAAATTAATGAAGGATTTTTCTGATAAAAATAAAATATATTATGATTTTGTAATGCATAGTAGGCTTGATTTAATATGGTTTTCACAATTTGATTTTTCAAAATTAGATAAAGATAAATTTTATGCAAGTCACTGGAACAAAAGTGAAAAGAGAACAGATTTAGAACCTGATTTAAGTAATGACAGTAATAATTTAGGACCTTTTGATAAATCAAATTACGGCATTGGAGTGGGTCTTATGGATCATTGGTATATATCAAATTTTAAGAATATGAATTTGTTCTCTAGAATCCACAACGACCTAAATAAACTTGAATTTTTAAATTGGCTAAATAATTTTAAATCTAGAAAAACTTTAAAGAATAATAATCAATATAACCCTCTTCACCTTGCTTACATACAAGCTACTCGTCATAATTTCAATATTGAATATGTAAAATATAGAGGATTTGATTATGATCTTTATAGAAGATATAAGAATCCAAATTATTATAAAAAATAACAACAGTTGTAATCAAGATTAAAAATACTAAAAAAATATATTAGCAGAGAATTTGTTCAACACTCCTGAAGTAAGCTTTTCTAAGTACGAAAAAGCAGTTGAAAGACTGTTTTTGAAATAAATTTTTTTCTTGGAGAAAAAAATGGAAAAGAGATTGGAAAAATGTATTATATTGTAGTAAAAGATGTAAAAAAAATAAGTTAAAATCTTTTGATTAATTTTATAAAAAATAACTTAGAATCAAAATAATGGCTTTACTTAAATTAGCTCAACTTTATTTTCATAACTATTAAGTCTTTTTTTATAAAGAAAAAGATACAAGCTTTGATAATACTTTCTTAAAATTTTTAGAAATTTGATTTTTAATCTTTTTGACAAGTTTTTCATCAAGTAGAATGTTACTACAGGAACATTAAAAAAATGAGTTTAAATCTGAAAGACTAATATTTTATGGAAAAATCATACAGCCTCCTATCTTCAAATCATTTAAATCTTTTGGATGACTTGAATAGTAAAAAGGATAAATTTAATTCCATTCATTGTGATCTGACTGATAATTACTTCTGTGAAACATTAGGGTTGTCTATTTTAACACTAGAGCAATTAGCTAATAAAACAGAATACGATATTGATGTTCATTTACTAGTAAAAAACCCTAAATATGTTTTAGAAAGAATAAAAAATTTGAATATAAATAGATTTATTTTTCACTTAGAAACCATTTCTGCAAAAGAATTAAGTGAATTGAATATTAAAAAAACAGTTGCTTTATTACCAGATACAAATATTAAAAAACTTGAAGAATATTTAGAAATTGTCGATTCAGTATTGTTTTTATGTATTAGTCCATCACTTTTTCCAAAAGAATCACCTATTGATCCAGTCGAAAGAGTCAAGAAGTTCAACGAATACTTTCCGGGCTTTGAAGGAAAGTTAATGGTTGATGGTGGTCTCAAGGAGAGTGACTTAAATAAACTTGAAAAACTAGGCGTTTTCAGTGTAGTTTTAGGAAAAGATTTTTTTGAATAATTATGCTTTTAAAAAAACTTGTTAAATTTCAAAATAATATTATTAGATTAATTTAAAGTGAGTGAAAATAAAAAATTTTATGACGCAATTGTTCTAGGTAGAGGTCCGTTAGGACTTTTTACTTCAAAGTATTTGGCGGATAAAAAAATGAGAATCTTAAATATTGATGCAGGACATGGGCTAAATGTTATAAAAGACAATATACAGGTGAATTCAAATATTGATTTTAGAGATATAAGTCACATGCCCTCATTAAATACTTCTGTTACTGAGTACTCCTGGACTGGTGCTTGTATGGGGTGGCCAAGAATAGACATAGATTTAATTCCAATAGATGAAGGTGATTTAAATAAATCAGAAGAATATGTTAAGAAATCACTGAATATGGAAATGTTCAATTTTGGAAAAAATTTACCTATAAATTTACCTCTTTCATTTTCTCAAGACATAATATATGCAAACATATTGGACGATGTGTATATGAGCGAAATTCAAACTGAACTAAGTAAAAGTACAAATTATGAGTTTGCTGAAAATTTAATTGTTAAAGAAATAACTGAAGTTGATAAAGGCAATGTAGAAATTGAATGTAGCTCTTATCCAAAAAATAATATTATTAAATTTCAAACTAAAAAATTATTTATATGTCTTGGAGCAATCGAAAGCACAAGATTGTTGTTATGTTCAAAAAATTTAAATGTCAACAGAAAAGTATTAGGGCAAAACCTATCTAATCATTTAACCTTTCCAATTTCAAAAACTTTAACACTTAATCACACTGAAACGAAAGATAGATACGATTATATAAATGATGGAAAAAATAATAAATTTTGGCCAAGAGTTATCCTTGAGGATTCTTTAAAAGAAAATAAACGATTTTTTGTTTACTTAACTGAACACAAACAGCGTTCAAAAGTTTTAAACATTGGATCACATAAAAGTCATATTTTTCTTGAAAAGAAGGAAAATAGAGAAAGTAACTTAACTATGAATGGAGAAAATTTAGAAGTCAATTTTTATATTGATGATGATGAGCTAAATTCTATAGAGGTTATTGTTAATGAAGTTATTGACTATTTTAAATTAAACAAATCTTTTTTTAATTATAAAAACTTTAGTAAAAAAGAATGGATTAAATTAATTGAAACAGCAAATCATCCAAGTGGAACAATTAGAATGTCAGATAATAAATCTAATAGTGTTGTAAATAAATTTTCTCATATATGGAATCATGAAAATATTTTTGTTTTTGGTTCAAGTACTTTTCCTCGAGCATCCTTTATCCACCCCACCTTTCCCGCTTTAACTTTTGCCCACTATTCGTTAAAGAATTTATGATTATTGTAAGAATAACCGGAGGTTTAGGAAATCAATTGTTTAAGATTTCGCAAGCACTCAGATATAAAGATAGAAGTAGATTTGTCTATCTTGATACCAATTTTTATCTAAATGATAAATTCAGGCGAAGTTTTCACTTTCAAGATTTTGATAATATAAATATTATCTCGGGATGGAGAAGAATTTTAATTTTTAAGTTTAAAAAATTATATGAAAAGATTGGAATTTTTAGATCATTTAATGAAAAAGAAGCAGAAAGAAATAAATTTTCACCCCTAAGAATTAATTACATTGGGGGGAACTGGGAAGAGAATCTTAATCCTAGTGATGAAATATTAGATAAATTTAGATCTTTTTTTAAAATAAAAGAATTAGATTCTAAGAATGAGAATATAGTTGCAGTTCATTTTAGAAGGAAAGATTATGATATAAAACTTGGCTTAGAATATTACAAAAAGTCTATTGATAAACTCATTAATATTAATGACAAATTTAAATTTCACTTTTTTTCTGATGACCATGATTTTATAAATAATGAAGCAAAGAAAATATTTCATAATTTAGATTTTGAGATTTATGAGAACAAAGGAGTCATCGAAGATTTTAGAGAACTTACAACCTATAGAAACTATATTATGAGTAATAGCACTTTTTCTTGGTGGAGTATCATTTTAAATAGTGAAATTAATGAAAATGTGATATATCCGAATGAATGGGAAAAAAATAGAGATTATCAAATATATAAATTTAAATCATGGGAAGGCGTATAAAACATTTCTATATTTTTTCATGTTTAAAGTTTCTTTGTTTTAAAGTATAATTTTGTATGGTTCAAAATAACTTAATATTTGCATCAGCTTCATTTCATCCAACTAGAAATAATGTATTATTTAAAAAAAAAGATTTAATAAAACACGAACAAGAGTATCTGTTTTGTTTAGAACAATTAAAAAGAGTGGTTCCCGAAAATTTTGAAATTTATATAGTAGATAATTCAATTGAAAATTCAGAAGATATAATTAGTGATAATTTAAGAGAACTTCTTGAAGGTTTGAATGTCATATATACAGCAGAATCAGTGAATAGCAAAATTAAAAATATAGGTGTTGCAGAATTAAAAGAGCTATTTCATTTAGAGAGTGTTTTAAATTTTGATAAGTATTCAAAAATTTGTTATTTTACTTCGAGAAGATTTATTACAAACCCGTATGTATTTGAAAAAACAGAACAACTTGAAAAAGAAGCTCTTTTATCAAATCCAGATTTTGTTTATTTGGATGGTCGGGTACATAAGACTGAAAAAAATGGAATGTACAACGATATGTTTTTTGCAATGAAGAGTTCTACGATGAAACGGTATATAGAATATTCTAAAAATAGGATTGACCACTTAGAAGAAAATATGATAAATTCTGAAAGTAATTTATACGACTTTGTTACAGAATTTAATATCTCAACTGAATATATAAAGTTCTTAGGTTTTTTTAGGTACGATTATTTTTCAAGAAGAAAATATGGTCGAATAAAGAAACGTAGCATTAAACATAACTACCATTTTGTCTAAAATATAAATAATGGAACTTAGAAAAGAAATGCTTTCAGTATTGAGGCCTCTAGGAGGAGAAGAAGAGGTAGAGGCAATTAGAGAAAGTATCGAAAGTGGTTGGTGGACAAGAGGACCTAAAGTTGAGCAGTTTGAAAAAGAATTTGCGCAATTAGTAGGTTCTAAATATGCAGTAGCCGTGACTAGCAATTCACATGGTCAAGATTTGGTTATGAAAGCATTAGGAATAAAAGATGTCGACGTAATAAACCCAACAATATCATTTATGGCAACAGCAATTATTCCAATTTGGAATAATTGTACATCAAATATTGTAGACGTAAGAAGGCATGATTTAAATTTAGACCCTGAAGATGTTAAGAAAAGTTTAAAGAAAAACACAGAAGTTATCATTGCTGTAAATATGGCAGGCATCCCAGCTCCTATAGATGAAATAAGAGAATTTTATGATGGATATATTATTGAAGATTGTGCTCACAGTTGTTACATACCCGGAGCAGGAACAAAAGGCGATATAGCTATTTGGTCTTT
>Ga0222715_10005635_pt1 | contig 10645 bp, 13 predicted proteins | sample C33_9DmetaG_FD_165056 | JGI IMG/M metagenome (GOLD analysis project Ga0222715, IMG submission 165056) | Estuarine water microbial communities from San Francisco Bay, California, United States - C33_9D | ecosystem: Environmental > Aquatic > Marine > Unclassified | place: USA: California... | reverse complement strand
TTACTTTATTTACAGTTTCAATGCTTTCCTGATTATTTTCATTTTGAAGTCTAATAATTATAGTTTGATCGTCTCCAAATTCTTGAAGCGAAACTTCATTGAAGTTAGGTGATAATATATCTCTTAATTCACCAATGTTGGTATTATTAGTGCTAACCTCAATTAGTGTACCACCTTTAAAATCTATACCTAAATTTAATCCTTTAAAAAATAAAAGCATTAAAGATAAAAATATTGCAATGCCTGATACAATATAAAAATTCTTTCTAAAATTAAGAAATTTATAATCAGAATCAACAGGGATAATTTTATTTAAACCAAACATTATAAATTAATCTCCTTTTTAGAAGTAAATGAAACATAAAAATGAACTAAAAGATTAGTAAGCATAAGTGCAGTAAACATTGATGCAATTACACCTAAAGACAAAGTGATAGAAAATCCTTTTATTGGACCTGATCCAAATACAAACAATAATAACGAGGCAATTAAAGTTGTAATATTTGCATCTAAAATAGTCGAAAGCGCCCTATCAAATCCTTTTTTAATAGTTTCATAAATTTTTTTATTTTTAATGCTCTCTTCTTTGATTCTTTCAAAAATTAAAACGTTAGCATCAACTGCCATACCAATTGTTAAAACAATCCCTGCTATACCAGGAAGCGTCAAAGTAGCACCAATAGTACCCAATAAAGATACAATAATAAAAAGATTGGCAATAAGGGAGATATTAGCAATTACACCAAAAGATCCATAAATAAGTATCATAAAGATACAAACAAGTATCATCCCAATTATAGATGCAATTTTACCAGCAGCTATAGAGTCAGCGCCTAAACCAGGTCCAACTGAACGCTCCTCAACAATTTCTAGTGGGGCAGGCAAAGCACCAGCTCTTAATAAGACAGCAAGATCTGCTGCTTCTTGTGATGTGAAATTTCCAGTTATAATACCTGAGCCTCCTGTAATAGCTGAATTAATAACAGGGGCAGTAATAACAACACCATCCAGGACCACTGCAAATCTTTTTCCAATATTTTCTGAAGTAGCTTTTCCAAATTTTTGTGCACCAGTTGTATCAAATCTAAAAGACACTGCATGGCCTTCGGTAGGATCAAATGATGCATTTGCATCAATTAGATTTTCACCACCAACTCTTGATTTCTTCTCTAATAAATACTTTACTTCTTCATTATTAATATCAGCAACAATCATCTTTCCAAATGGAGCAATATTTAGTGATATTGATTTTGAATCATCATCATCAACCATATGAAAATTTAACTTTGCAGTTTTACCTAATAAATCTTTAATCCTCTCTGGATCTTTAACACCAGGTAATTGCAGAAGTATTCTTTCACTTCCAGATCTTTGTATTAGAGGCTCTTTAGTACCTGATTCATCTATTCTTTTTCTTACAATTTCTAAAGATTGTTTAATTGCAGAGTCTTGAATAGATTTTTTGTATAATTGGTCAATTGAAATAGAAGCAACATTATTACTAATATTAAACTTAACAGAACGGTAATTTTGCAAAAATGAACTTCTTATATCATCTAACTTTTCTGAAGAGTCAAAACGAACTTTAAGCTCTTCATCAATTCTTTCAATGTTATTGATTTTAACTCTATTTTCTCTTGCAATAATCCTAACAGTATCACTAAAATTTTCAAATTCTTCTTCAATTAAAACATCTGTTTGAACTTCAAGAAGTAGATAGGATCCACCTTGTAAATCCAAGCCCAAATTTAAACGATTATCTAGATACCAGTTACCAGTATCTTCTTGATATAATATTGATGGAATAGCAAAAACTACACCTAAAGATACTAAAATAAAAACTATAAAAATCTTCCATAATGGATAATTTTTCATATTAATTTATTTTTTATTACCTAATAGACCTGATAGTAATCCACCTTTTTTTTCATTTTGATTTTCTTTAGCAGGTTGTTTTTTTTCTGGTTCCGTTGAAGTATATAAATCTGCCACCATGCCTGGTGCTATTTTAATTTCAACATTTTCTGAAACTTGAACTTGCAACTCTCTATTATCTGCAACTTTATTAACAGTTCCAATTATTCCACCAGAAGTTATGATTTTATCACCTCTGCGTAAGTTATTTAACATTTCTCGATGTGCTTTAACTTTTTTTTGTTGAGGTCGTATTAACAAGATATAAAAAACACCAAAAATCAAAATTAATGGTAGAAAAGCGCCAATAGATTCCATAAATTTCCTTGATTATTAATTTGAGTGATTTCTTATACTGTGTAAAAGAAAAAAGCAATTAAACTAACAAAGATACATGTTTTTAAAAAACTATTTTTTAAAAGAAAAAATAAAGCAAAACTCTTATTTTATTTGGAATAGTCAAAAGAAGAACATTCAGACTATTAAGGGATTTAAACCATTAAATTTAAAGCTAATTATTGGAGTTGATAATCAGAAAGAAATACTTTTAAAAAATACAGTAAATTTTGCCGAGGGTAATTTTACCAATAATGCTTTGCTTTGGGGGGCAAGAGGTAACGGTAAAAGCTCTTTAATAAAATCTGTTTTTAATGAAATATTAATTGATCATAAAAATTTAAAACTAATTCAGTTAAATAAAAATAATATTTTTGATATTGAATATATTTACTCAATTTTAGGCAAATATAATCATTTTAGATTCATTATTTTTATTGACGACCTGTCTTTTGAAAAAATTGATAGTGATTATAAAATTATAAAATCAACCTTAGATGGTAGTATACAAAACCAACCAACAAATATTTTATTATATGTTTCTTCCAACAGAAGACATCTTATGCCTAGAGATATGATTGATAATGAAAGATCATCAGCAATTCACACAGATGAAAGTGTAGAAGAAAAAATCAGTCTGAGTGATAGATTTGGTTTATGGATTGGTTTTCATAAATTATCGCAGATAGATTATCTTAAAATTATAGAAACCTATTGTCAGCATTATAATATTACTTATGATGAAGAAATTCATAAACAAGCAATTCAGTGGAGCCTTCAAAGGGGTAATAGAACAGGAAGAACAGCGTGGCAATTTATTTTAAATCTTTCTTCAGATAAAAATTTAAAAATAAAAATCTAGTTGATACAATTATTTTTTAATAAGCTCATAATTTTCGCTTATTAATTCTTGAATTCCTCCTTTTAAAGCATGCATGTTTTCTGCACCTAATTGCTCAGCAAAACCATTTGCTAAAATTGAAGCAATTTTACCCTCGTTACTGATAAAAACTACATTATCATTTAAATCTACAAGATCCTGAAAGGTTTTCATAAATTCTGGAACAAAATTTCCATAAATGTCGAAAGCTGTTATTTCTAATGAGTTAGCAATTATGCCTGTATGATCTCTTTCTTTCTTTGTACGAATATCAATAAATTTATAATTTTCTTTTTGTAAATTTTTTATTTCTTTCATTGTAACGAAACTATACATCGGAGGCTGAACATCAATAATTTCAACATCAAATACCAATGTTGCATTTGGTGGAATTAGATCACCGGCTCCTCTTTCACCATACCCAAATTCAGGAGGTATAATAAGAGTTCTTTTACCTCCCACTTTCATCCCCATAAGTCCATTTTCCCAACCTTCTATTACTTGTCTTAATCCTATTTGAAAACTTAATGGCTCACCCCTGTCATAGCTACTATCAAACTTGGTACCATCTTCTAATTTACCTAAATAGTGAACTTTAATTTTTGAATGGTTTATAATCTCAACACCGCTTCCTTCTACATTATTCTTTATTTGAAGCTCTCCTGCCAATACGATTTGAGATATACAAATCAAAATAACAATAATTTTTTTCATATTTGCCTTTGGTTAATTTTTAAGGTGTTAATTTTTTTTCCTAATTTAGTTTCTCTATAAATAATATAATAGGTCGAAATAACAATAACTATACTTCCAATTATGACATATCTATCAGGATAATCATTAAAGAATATTAATCCAAAAGTTATGGCCCAAATAATTGCCGTATAATCAAATGGTTGCAATAAATTAACTGAAGATAACCTATAAGCATTTGTCAATAATATCTGAGCAATGCCTCCACAAAACCCCATGCCTATTAACATGATCCACAAATTTAAAGATGGATGTTGCCAATCAAAGAATAATAATGGCGAGTATATTAACGCCACAAATAAATGTAGATAAAAACTACATGTTGGAGGTGAATCATAACTTAATAATTTTTTCATAATTATAACCGCAAAAGATAAAGCAATAGCCCCTAGAAGAGGTAATAAAGAATAATAACTAAACAGTGATGTTCCAGGTCTAAATACTATTAATACACCTATAAAGCCAAAAATAATTGCCACCCACCTTCTTAAACCAACTTTCTCACCTAATAAAAATATAGCTAAAATTGTAATAATCATAATGCTAGCAAAAGATATAGAGGATACATCTGCAAGAGGAAGAATTCCAAATGCTCTAAAAAAACAATACATTGCTACACAAGCAATAACTGCTCTTAATAAATGTAAATTGATTTTTGCAGTTTTTAGGGATGATCTAGTTATAAAAACCATAACTATTACTGGGAATAATCCAAAAAAACATCTGAAGAAAACTATTTGAAATGTGTTAAAATCAGATGAAAGTTTTTTTATTAAAACATCCATTAATACAAAAAAAATAACTGAGAGAACTTTAAGAGAAATTGCTAAATAATTATTTTTCATTAACTTGTCTTATTTGTCCAGGAATTGAAATTATACCACTGAAAACTATTAATATTGCGCCTAATAAAGCAAAGGTATTTAAATATTCATTGAAAAAATAAAAACCTGCAATCGAAGACCAGACGATTTGCAAATACACTAAGCAGAAAATTGATGCATAATATTTTTGAGCAGCTTTAAATGCATAAGTAGATAAAAAAATTGCTAAATTAATAAATATTGAAGCTAACGTAATAAATAAAAAAATTTGAAAATCTATTTTTAAAGGATCATAAATAAATAGACAAAATGATAAAACATGTATGATTAGACCTCCATATAAAAAAAATCCTATAGATGTTGTTACATTATTAAATTTATTAACAATTGTAGTCGTTGAAGTAATCAAAACGACACCAAATAGTGTTACCAAAAAATAAAAATTAAAGTTTTCAAAGCCTGGCTGAATAACTAATAGAACACCGCTAAAACCAATAAATAATGAAAAATAAATATATGTATTTAATTTTTCTTTTAAAAAAAAATATGCAAATATTGCAGCAATCATTGGGGAAGACATATTTAAAGTTGTAAACTCAGGTAAACTAATATGTTTTAAAGAAACAAATGTAATAAATGGCATAGGTGCAAATGTTACTGCTCTAAAAAAAACAACATAATAATTATTGCAAACAATATGTTTTTTTAATTCCCCTTTAAAAAATAAAAAAATTGGAACAATCAGATAAGCGGGAGATCCATAAAATATAAAATGATAAAATTGAATATTTAAAGAAGATAAATAATTAATAATTGCATCGTTTAATACAAAAAAAACACTAGCGACTAACAAAGCAGAAGAAGCTATAATAATATTTTTTGACATATTCATAAAATTTAAGATTGTATCTACAAATATTGTTCTTATATTAATAAAAGTAACACAATGAATAATAGTGAAATAAAAACTTATAGATTAATAATTAAAGGTAAAGTCCAAAATGTAGGCTTTAGACATTGGTTTAGTGATTTAGCTATTTCTTTAGGCTTAAATGGATATGTTCAAAATAAAGAAAGTAAAGATGAAGTCGAAGCAATTATCCAAGGTAATATGCAATCAATACTTTCTATTACTGAAAAATCAAAAACTGGCCCTGAATTAGCTTTAGTCGAGGGTGTAATACCTAATAATATTATTAGTAATGTTACTTATTCAGGCTTTATTGTTAAATATGATACTAATTAAAAGCTTGTTTTAAAGTGCTATGAAGACTGTCGAACATTTCATCAATTTGTTTTTTATTAATGATAAACTGAGGACATAAAACAATTGCGGGACCTAAAGGTCTGCAAATTAAACCATTATCAATTGACATATTAGCTACTTTATCACCCATATTTAAATGACCTTCAAAAGGCTCTTTAGTATCTTTATTCTTTACCATTTCTAATGCCGCCATTAAACCTATTCCTCTTGTTTCTCCTATGTGGTCATATTGGTTAAATTCTTGAAGTCTTTCATGAAAATAAGGAGAAACATTCTGAACATTTTCTAACAACCCCTCATTCATAATTACATCAATTGCTTTTAATGCTATTGCACAACCAACTGGATGACCGCCAGCAGTAAATCCATGAGGAAATTCTTCAGCATCTTCAGATACAGAGGTAAATTCATCAGCAAAATCTTTATTCACAATTACAGCACCCATAGGAAAATATCCCGCCGTTAAACATTTTGATGAAATAATTATATCTGGTTTAATATTATAAGTTTCACATCCCCACAAATTTCCTGTTCTTCCAAATCCACATATTACCTCATCAGCTATAAGTGGTATGTTATGTTTTTTTAAAATAGGTTGAATTAAGTCAAAATAATTTTTTGATGGTGGAATAACACCCCCTGCCCCTTGGACAGGTTCAGCAACAAAACCAGCTATTGTTTCAGCGCCTTCTTTCAAAATAAGTTCTTCTAAATTTTTTGCCATTCTTTTAGAGAAATCCTCTTCAGTTTCATCTTTTTTTCCGAATTTCCAAAAATGAGGACAATCAGCATGAATAAAGCCCTTAAGAGGAAGTTGAAATTCTCCATTATAAGGTTTGCCTGTCATTGAAGCTGCGCCTAAAGTTACTCCGTGGTAACCATTTATTCTTGTAATTATTTTTCTTTTTTGAGGATTTCCGTTTCTAGCATTTAACATCCATAACATCTTAATCATGGTATCATTTGCCTCAGACCCAGAATTACAGAAGAAAACTCTACCATCATCAAATGGTGAAACTTCAATAATTTTATCAGATAATTCTAGAGTTTCCTCAGGCAATCTTCCAAACAGAGAATGATATCCTGCAAATTTGGCATATTGCTTTTGTGCAACTTCTATTAAGCCCGGATGATCAAAACCTGCACACGCATTCCATAAACCAGAATTAGCATCTAAATATTTTTTATTATAAATATCATAAACATAAATACCTTTCCCATGGGAAATAACTACAGGGCCTCTCTCGTTAAGAGACTTTAGATCAGTAAAGCCATAAAGATGGTGTGAATGATTGGATTTTAGCATTATAGAGTCTAAATATTTTTTTTTATAATGAAACGCAAGTATATTTTATCAGCAGGTTTAATAGGCATTATATTTATGATGTTGGGTCAATTATCTTTTTCAATAAATGATACTTTGGTGAAAGAAATAGTCATTGACTCGTCAAATAATATGTCAGTAATAAACGTAATTTTTTTAAGAGGATTAATAACCACTTTACTAATTTTTATATTTTTAATTTTCTATGAGAAAAAAAATATATTAACAATTTTAAAATTTAAAAAATATCACCAAAGAGGAATATATGAAGTTTTAACTGCAATATTTTTTTTTACAGGCCTAATCTTATTACCGGTTGCTGAAGTATATACACTGTTAATGACCAATCCATTTTTTGTAACTATTTTTGCATTTTTGTTTTTAAAAGAAAAAGTAGGAGTAAGAAGATGGGGTGCGGTAGCGATAGGATTTATTGGAGTTATTTTTGTCGTGAATCCTCAAAATGTAAATTTTAATTTTTTATATATTTTTCCAATTATTGCCGCAATCTTTTTAACAATTAGAGACATTGCAACAAAAGGAATAGCAACTAAAACTAATAGTTTTGAAATTATATTTATAACTTCTATTTTGATGACATTATTTTCTGGAATTGGCTCTTTGTTTTTTGAATTTACATTTAAGATTGAATACTTACCTAACCTATTTATCTCAAGTATATTTTTAACTATTGCTTATATCTTTTCTGTTCTTACAATATTTTATGCGCCATTATCGTTAACTGCATCTGCAAGATATTCAGTAATTGTATTTGGTATGATTTTTGGGTACTTAATATTAAATGAGATTCCATCAACAAACATGATTGTTGGAGCAATAATAATTAGTTTAAGTGGATTATTCGTAATAAGAAGGCAAAAAAAACTTGGTAAAATAGAATAAAATTAAAGCTTATTCTCTTTAATAAAAGAAATCACCTCTTCCACATGATTCTTTACTTTTACTTTGGACCAACTGTTCAAAATATTACCTTTTTTATCTAAAATAAATGTTGATCTATTAATACCAAAGTATTTTTTTCCATACATTGATTTTTCAATCCATATGCCTAACTTTTCACAAGCATCAGTTAAATCTGAACCAAGTTCATACTTGAGTTTATATTTATCAGAGAATTTTGTATTTTTTTCAACTGTGTCTTTGGAAGCCCCGAAAACATCAAAGCCAAGTTTTTTAAAAGTTGTTAGTTTTTTTTGAAAATCTTGCACTTCAATTGAGCAACCACTTGTCATTGCTTTTGGATAAAAAAATAGAACAGTTTTGTTATTTAATTTTGAAGTATCAAATACTGTATTGTTTGTAAGATTTAATTTAATTTTAATAGATTTGGTCATAATTAATAAATAAATTGATTACTGGTAAAATTATTTTTTAGCAGTTGTGGCTAAAAGCAAAGGCACAATCATTACTAAGGTCATTAACACAGAAGGATTAAACAACCAATATAGCAAGCCAATAGAAAACATTAGAAGCCAAAACTCATTTTTTTTGAAAATATTCATTTGTTTGTATTAACAAAATAAAATAAATTTTCTATTACTAATTTATGGTTGCAATACATTTTTCATCATTATTTTTTGGGCTATTTACATACTTTGAAACTTCAGTAAATTTTAAATCAACATCATCAAAGTTGTTAAAGTCTAAATTATCATCTTTAATCTCCAGATAATCTTGTGCTGAATTAGCATTTAAAACTACCGGCATTCTGTGATGGATTTTATTTATATTTGAATTTGCAGCTTTTGTAATAATTGAGAAAACTCTTCGTTTATCATCATTATATTTTTCTTTTCTCCATACACCAGCAAAATAAATCAATTCACCAGCGCCTAATTGAATGAAATAAGGTTTTTTTTCTCCTTCATTTTGACTCCACTCAAAGTAACCATTAGCAGGAATAATACATTTTCTTTTTAAAAATGAGTCTCTGAAAAGAAGTTTAGAATTAATAGTTTCAATTCTACTATTAATAACACTTTGATTATTTTGAGTTTTACTATTTATAAAGTTATATCCCCAATTCGATGACAAAAGATAATTTTCAAATTTATAACTCAATATAATGTTAACATCTTGCCCAGGTGAGATATTGTAGGACTGAGTTAGATTAAAATCAGAATTAATAACATTAAATATATTTTTTAATTTATTAAGATTTTTATAACTTGCAAATCTTCCACACATTATGATGAAGTTGAAAGAGGCATTGGTGTTGATACAGCAGTAGTCATCCAACAATCTTTAAATACTCCCTCTTCTACTACTTTTTCTAATGTCCATTTAAAACCAAACATCGCTCCTTCAGCAGAAGTTAATTCGATGAAAAAGTATGCGGCATTATTTTCTAATTTTACTTCAAGAATGTCATGTTTTTTGTGATCTAGCATTACAGCATAAGACGGAGCATACATCATTTGAGTAAATCTCTGAATTGGTCCAGTGAATGCTCTATTAGAAGGATGAGCAAATTCCCAAGTTTGTTCAATACCAGCATTTACATATGGTTGATTATTATTCATTAATGATGACAATTGAATTTTAACCACATCCTCAGGTTTTATCTCAGGAGTAGGTTTCTGTAATTCAGCAAAAACAGATGTAGGAAGTAAAATTATAAGTATTATACTTGAAATAATTCGCATAATCATAAACTAGTGTATTTTAATTTTTTGACAATATGAGCATATCTGATTTTATTCAAGGTTTTATAATAGGCTCATCTTTAATAATAGCCATAGGTCCACAAAATTTATATGTCATCAATCAAGGACTAAAGAAAAATTTTGTATTTATAGTCGTCTTAATTTGTAGCTTGTCAGATAGTTTGCTCATTGTATGTGGAATATACCTTTCGAACAATATTTTAAGTTTAAATCCTTCTATCATCACTATTATGAAATTAATTGGGGGAATTTGGCTTATCCTCTATGGAATAAGTAAAATTAAAAACTCAAGACAACATGAAATAAAATCTAGTGAAATTAATGCAGCAAGTTTTACAAAAGTTGTACTTACTACACTTGCTATTACTTATGCAAACCCTCATGTCTATTTAGATACTGTTATATTACTCGGATCTATTTCAATAAATTTTGATAGTAAATTGTACTTTGGCTTAGGTGCAATATTTGCCAGCTTTATATTTTTTTTTAGTCTTGGGTATTTTTCTAATTTTTTATCTCAGTACGTTAAATCTCCAAAAGTATGGTTCTATGTAGATAACGTGATGGGATTTTTAATGCTTTTTTATGGTTTATTTTTTGTTTTCATGAATTAGAAAACTTTCAATCTCACTGCAAACAAAATCAGCATTATTTTTATTA
>Ga0222715_10005633_pt1 | contig 10651 bp, 10 predicted proteins | sample C33_9DmetaG_FD_165056 | JGI IMG/M metagenome (GOLD analysis project Ga0222715, IMG submission 165056) | Estuarine water microbial communities from San Francisco Bay, California, United States - C33_9D | ecosystem: Environmental > Aquatic > Marine > Unclassified | place: USA: California... | reverse complement strand
TCATTTCTGTAATGTGCGATTTATCGGATGGTTTACCTAAGATTTATCCATCAATATGAATACTCGTATCACTCCCAAGAATATATTTATCGCTATGAGAACCTGCTATAACACAGGCTTTTTCCCTAGCGACTCTTTGGACATAATCATGCGCTTTTTCATCATGCAGTACCGCTTCATCAATATCAGCTGGGATTTGGTCAAAATCGACCCCTAATTGACTTAACAGCTCAACACGACGTGGTGAGGCAGAGGCAAGCACTAGTGGGTGATATTGCTGGTAAAGTTGAGTCATGATAAACCCATCTGACGACGTATTTTACGTAATATCCAAAATAACCAAGGCCACAAAAAGACAGTGGTGACGATTGGCCAAAAATAACTGAATTGGAAATACACATTAGTCAGCCAATGTTGTAACCAAAAGATGATTAAGTTGTATAACGCGGTTAAAAGGCCAAGTAAGACCATTTGCTGCCACACCGAATAATTACGTAATCGTTGGTAATGTAATGAGGAAATATAAATGACCACCACTAATGCTAAGCTGTTCAGGCCTAAACTGTAACCCAGTAAAATATCTAATATGACTCCGCAAGCAAACGCTAAACCAAGGTTGACTCGCTGTGGTAAGGCGATATTCCAATACACTAATACTAATAATAGCCAGTCAGGTCTATACATGGCTACGTCTAAAGGCATCGGTATTACTTCGAGTACTAAAGCGATGAATATGGACAAATAAATAACGTAGCGTTTATTCATTTAAATCCCCTTTAATCACTCTGTTTTCCGTTGCACTTAATGGTGCCAATGGCATCTCTTGTTGACCTAAGAGTAGCAGATAACGAAGTCTATCTAACCGGGCCAGAGGAGTGGCTTTAACCATAGCAAAAGGGCGACCTTCATCACGTTTAATTTGTGAAATCACTGCTACTGGATATCCTTCTGGGAAGACATTGCCCAGTCCAGATGTAATTAAAATATCACCTTCGGCTACATCGGCACTATGAGGTACATGTTTGATATTTAAGAGATTCAGTTCACCACTGCCGTTTGCGATAAGGCGTAAATTATTACGTAAGATACGCACAGGAATGGCATGCGATAAATCAGAAACCAGTAATACGCGAGAGGTCGTTTGTGCAACATCGACAATTTGGCCCACGACACCTTGGTCATCAATAACCGGTTGGGTATTAAATACACCGTTAATACTGCCTTTGTTAATGAGTACCTGCAAGGAGTAAGGATTATTATCCACAGCCATCAGTTCGGCGACTTTTTTGGGCAAATTCGTTTGGATCGGGGCATCAAGTAATTTACGGAGCTGTTCATTTTCAGCTTGTAAACTTTGATATCGTTGATTATCGGCTTGCAGTATAACTAGTTGTTGGATTAACGCTTCATTCTCTGTGATAAGTTGCTCTTGGGAAATAATTCTATCGGTACTAGCATCGAGAAATACTGCAGGTAAGCTCGCGATATATTGCACTGGGGAGACGAGCGTGGTGAGTAAGCTGCGTAAAGGTTTGAAAACGCCATAAAGGCCGTCAGAGATAAGCAAGCCGAGAGAAAGCACGACTACAATGAATAATCGGGATTCTAAAGTGGGACCACGGTTGAATATCGGTTTCATAATAAAAAAGGCAACCCATCGTTGCCTTTACTCTTTATTCTGGAGAGAATAAGTCGCCGCCGTGATGGTCGATGAGATCAAATGCTTTACCACCTCCACGAGCGACACAAGTAAGCGGATCATCAGCAATCACGACAGGGATACCGGTCTCTTCCATCAGTAAACGATCTAAGTCACGTAACAATGCACCACCACCAGTTAAGACCATACCATGTTCAGAAATATCGGAAGCGAGTTCCGGTGGAGATTGCTCAAGTGCTACCATTACCGCAGAAACAATGCCAGTGAGTGGCTCTTGAAGTGCTTCTAAGATTTCATTGCTATTGAGTACAAAACTGCGTGGGACACCTTCAGCTAAATTACGACCACGGACTTCTATTTCTTGGACATCTTCACCAGGATAAGCCGCACCAATTTCATGCTTGATACGCTCTGCTGTCGCTTCACCGATTAATGAACCAAAATTACGGCGGACATAATTAATGATGGCTTCGTCAAATTTGTCACCACCGATACGTACAGATGATGAATACACAACACCGTTGAGTGAAATAATCGCAACTTCAGTAGTACCACCACCAATATCCACCACCATAGAGCCGGTGGGTTCTGATACTGGTAATCCTGCACCAATAGCAGCCGCCATTGGTTCATCAATCAAATATACGTCGCGTGCCCCAGCGCCTTCGGCAGATTCTTTAATAGCTCGACGTTCGACTTGGGTTGAACCACAAGGGACGCACACGAGAACACGTGGTGAGGGACGTAGAAAGTTATTATCATGAACTTGTTTAATAAAATGCTGCAACATTTTTTCTGTTACATTAAAGTCAGCGATAACGCCATCTTTCATAGGACGAATAGCTTTAATATTACCGGGGGTTCGGCCAAGCATCTTCTTTGCATCACTACCCACGGCGGCAACACTTTTAGGTGCGCCAGCTCGCTCTTCTCTAATCGCAACAACGGAAGGTTCGTTAAGTACAATGCCTTGGTCTTTGACATAAATCAGTGTATTAGCGGTACCTAAATCGATGGATAAATCATTTGAAAATAAACCACGCAGCTTTTTAAACATGACAAGCCTTTATTCTGTAATTATTAAGGGTCTTAATATCTGACAAGCATTTTATGATATGTTTCACTTTAATGCATACTTTTTTAAGTGTAATTGATATAAAAAAGCCAGATAACATCAAGAAATGTGATATCTGGCTGTTTTTAATTGTTAGAAACGGTTGCTTCCTTAGAACGGAATATCGTCATCGTATTCAAAGTTTGGTTCTTGAGGAGCCGGTGTGCTAGGTGCCTGAACTGGTGCTTGTTGAGGTTTATTATACCCACCAGTTGCTTGTGGAGCCTGGTTTTGTCCACCATAATTTGATTGGGGCTGATTATATCCACCGCCTTGGTTGCCACCGCCCATACCGCCTTGACCACGGGAATCAAGCATTTGCATTTGATCAGCAATAATCTCTGTCGTGTAACGATCATTACCTTGTTGATCTTGCCATTTACGCGTTTGTAATTTGCCTTCGAGGTATACCTTAGAGCCTTTCTTTAAGTATTCGCCTGCAATCTCAGCTAAACGACGATACATAGTAATACGATGCCATTCAGTGCGCTCTTGCGGTTGTCCTTGTTGGTCTTTCCAGCTTTCGCTCGTGGCGACACTTAGATTAGCCACAACACCACCATTAGGTAAATTTTTAACTTCAGGATCGTTGCCTAAGTTACCCACTATAATTACTTTATTAACACCTTTTGTTGCCATGTTATACCTCGTTATTATTGCACTGCTTGTTGAGCTAATGTTAAATCGAATGTGTGCGGATCAACTTTTAAATAAGCTGCTCGCTCGTCCTCAACGACAGTGATATCTTTTATTCCAGCAATTGCCTGTAAACGTTCTGCCACTTCAGCAACTGAATATCGTGTGTCTTTGAGATTAAGTGTAACGCGTTTTAGGCGTTCATGGTGGCTTAAAAATGAAATAATTACCAGCCACAATATCCCAATCACTGAACACGTAGTATAGAGCGTATTTTCCGAAAATGAACTGATCAGGAGGCCAGAAATAGTGCCGCCTAAAAAAGCACCAAAAAATTGAAAGCTGGCATAGATACCCATGGCACTTCCTTTGCTACCGGCTGGTGCGATACTCGATACTAATGCTGGAATATTGGCCTCTAAATAGTTAAACCCAATGAAAAATAATATAGCAAAAGCATATAACTGCCAGAGTGCTAATGAGTGTTCTCTCTCCCATCCAAAACCAATGAAACACAGTGTCATTGCAATAATGCTGATTTGCATGACTAATTTAGGATGAATTTTAGCGACACGCATTAATCCTAATAATCCGACGATAGATATCAGCAAAACAGGTAAATACCACGTCCATTGTTGTGCTAGAGCAATGCCTGTGGCACTTAACATTTGAGGTAGTTGTACAAATAAAATAGTAATCATCATATGTAATACGCAAACACTGATGTTTAACAGACGCAGCTGAGGATGAGTCAGTAATACACGCAATTGGCTAAAGCGTGGCAAAGTATCGGCACTTGGCGCTACATTAGTGGCGTTAGGTACTAAAAATAGGACCAATCCAATGCCAGTAATACTAAGCAATACAGTGATAAAAAAGATCCCACTTAAGCCATACATACCTGAAATAATGGGGCCCAAAATCAGCGCTAAATAAAAAGATAAGCCAATCGACACACCGATAATCGCCATCACCTTGGTGCGCTGTGACTCACGCGTGACATCGGCAGCAAGCGCCATAACCGCGCCAGCAATGGCTCCTGCTCCTTGCAGTACTCGACCAATAATTAACCATGTCATATCTGAAGCCAGACCGGCCACTAAGCTTCCTAATGCAAAACATAATAGGCCACCAATAATAACCGGTTTACGGCCAATTTTATCAGAGAGCATACCCATTGGTATTTGCAGTAGGGCTTGGGTTAGTCCATAGCCACCAATCGCTAAGCCAACTAATAGTGGAGAATAGTCGGGAAAATCACGTGCCAAGATCGCTAATACTGGCACGACCATGAATAGGCCCAGCATTCGAAGAATATAAATGGCTGCGAGGGTTAAAGCCGCGCGAAATTCCGTAGCGTTCACAGATATGACTACTTTTCATTATTAAAAAAGACACGCAGTTTAGCATATTTTTCGCGAAGTAAAATCTATGACCTGCAAAGCAAAAGTGCCAAAAAGGGTTTATGATCAAAACCGGCAAAAATGCGTATTGTATTTATTAATTTTAATCACCTTAATATGTCGTAATCTCAAACGATTCTGTCATACTACAGGTTTTGCATATTGAAACGGTTGCATGGATAAAATAGAAGTTCGTGGTGCGCGTACGCACAACCTTAAAAACATTTCCTTAGATTTACCGCGCGATAAATTGGTCGTTATTACCGGTCTTTCTGGTTCAGGTAAATCCTCACTCGCCTTTGATACTTTGTATGCTGAAGGTCAACGTCGTTACGTTGAATCTTTATCCGCCTATGCTAGACAATTTCTTTCTATGATGGAAAAACCCGATGTTGACCACATTGAAGGTTTATCTCCGGCGATTTCTATTGAACAAAAATCCACTTCTCATAATCCGCGTTCAACCGTCGGGACCATTACTGAAATATACGATTACTTGCGTTTGTTATTTGCTCGCGTTGGTGTGCCTCGCTGTCCTGAGCATGATGTACCACTTGATGCCCAGACCATATCCCAAATGGTGGATCGAGTGTTGGCGATGCCGGAAGGGACAAAGTTAATGTTACTAGCGCCTGTCGTTCAAGACCGTAAAGGTGAGCATTTAAAAACCTTAGAGGGACTTTCTGCACAAGGGTTTATTCGCGCTCGTATTGATGGTGAAGTCTGTGATCTATCCGATCCTCCGACACTTGATTTACATAAAAAACATACGATTGAAGTGGTCGTTGACCGGTTTAAAGTACGCGATGATTTACAGCTTCGATTGGCTGAGTCTTTTGAGACGGCGTTAGGGCTCTCTGGTGGAAATGCGAAAGTTGCTTATATGGATGACGCGGCGGCGGAGGAGATTATTTTCTCGGCAAATTTTGCTTGTCCGCACTGTGGCTATTCAATCAGCGAACTTGAACCGCGCATGTTCTCGTTTAATAACCCGGCAGGGGCATGTCAAACATGTGATGGACTAGGTACTAGACAATTTTTTGATCCCCTACGCGTGGTGAGTAATGATGAGTTGAGTTTGTCGGGTGGCGCGATTCGCGGTTGGGATAAGCGCAGTTATTATTATTTTCAAATGCTGCAAGCGGTGGCTGAGCATTATGAGTTTGACTTGAATACCCCCTTTAATGAACTTGATAAAAAATCTCAAGACATTGTTCTAAACGGGTCGAAGGGTCAAAGTATTAGCTTTAAATATATCAATGAACGTGGCGATATTATGCAACGAAAGCATCCATTTGAAGGGATCATCCCAAACATGGAGCGCCGTTACAAAGATACCGAATCCAATACGGTCCGTGATGAGTTATCTAAATACTTAGCTCAGCAACCTTGTTCTACCTGTGCGGGTTCGCGTTTGCGTCTAGAAGCTCGAAATGTATTTATTGAAAAGACGAATCTGCCCACTGTGGCGACCATGTCGATTGCCGATTCGCTGGCCTTTTTTAAAAATTTGGCCCTAACTGGCCAACGCGCAGCGATTGCAGAGAAGATCTTAAAAGAAATTCAAGACCGCTTAAACTTCTTAGTCAATGTGGGTTTGAACTATCTATCGTTAGAAAGAAGCGCTGATACTTTATCGGGCGGCGAAGCACAACGCATTAGATTAGCTAGTCAAATTGGTGCCGGTTTGGTGGGGGTCATGTACGTGCTTGATGAGCCATCGATCGGTTTGCATCAACGTGATAATGAGCGCTTATTGCAAACGTTGCGGCATTTACGTGATTTGGGTAATACCGTGATCGTGGTGGAGCATGATGAGGATGCGATCCGTGAAGCCGATTATATTGTGGATATCGGTCCAGGGGCCGGTGTACATGGTGGTCAAATTATTGCACAAGGCACGATGGAAGATATTAAAAACTCGCCTGATTCATTGACGGGTAAGTATTTATCTGGCCGTGAAGGGATTGCCATTCCTAAGAAGCGTAATAAAGCGAAAAATAAGCAATGGCTAGAGCTTACTGGTGCAACTGGCAATAACCTCCAAGATGTCACTTTGAAAATTCCAACAGGAGTAATGACCTGCGTGACCGGTGTCTCTGGTTCGGGTAAATCGACACTGATTAACGATACGTTTTATAAAATTGCCCAAAAAGAACTGAATAACGCCACTTTGGGTGAACCCGCGCCATATAAAACAATGAAAGGGTTAGAATTATTAGATAAAGTGGTGGATATTGACCAAAGCCCAATTGGTCGCACTCCACGTTCCAATCCTGCAACGTATGCTGGTATTTTTACGCCTATCCGTGAAATGTTTGCAGGCACGCAAGAAGCGCGTTCTCGCGGTTACAAGCCCGGCAGATTTAGCTTTAACGTTAAAGGCGGTCGTTGTGAGGCGTGTCAAGGTGATGGGATGATTAAGGTGGAAATGCACTTTTTACCAGATGTCTATGTGCCCTGCGATGTGTGTAAAGGAAAACGGTACAATCGCGAGACCTTAGAAATTCGTTATAAAGGTAAAAATATTCATGAAATCCTCGAAATGACGGTGGAAGATGCCCGAGATTTCTTTGATGCCATTCCTGCAATTAACCGTAAGTTACAGACGTTAATGGATGTGGGCTTATCTTATATTTGTTTAGGCCAAGCGGCGACGACGCTATCGGGAGGGGAAGCACAACGGGTCAAATTAGCCAAAGAGCTATCTAAACGAGATACAGGTCAAACATTGTATATCTTAGATGAGCCTACGACCGGTCTCCATTTTCATGATATTAAACAGTTATTGGAAGTGTTAACCAAACTGCGTGATGCAGGTAACACTATGGTGGTTATTGAGCATAATTTGGATGTTATTAAAACAGCCGATTGGATTGTTGATTTGGGACCTGAAGGTGGCTCTGGCGGTGGACAAATTATCGCCCAAGGAACCCCTGAAGAAGTAGCCGAGGTGGCAATATCTCATACTGGGCGCTTCTTGAAACCGATGTTGCAAGGATAGATGATGTTAACGGAAACATTTAAAATTCGGTTTTATGAGACAGATGCGCTGCGGCATGTGAATAACACGGTAGTGCCGCAGTGGTTTGAAACGGCGCGAGAACCTATTTTTAAAGTGTTTACCCCTGAGCTGGATTTGGCTAATTGGCCATTAATCGTTGCTAGTTTCACAGTCGATTTTGTCGCGCAAATTCATTACGGACATGATGTCACTGTCACAACGGGTATTGAGCGAATAGGGAATAGCTCATTTGTCGTGTATCAAGAGCTACATCAACAAGATAAACTCGTCGCTAAAGGGTCAACAACATTAGTTCATTTTGATTATCAAACGCAGCGCTCTGCTAAAATAGATGATAGTCAAAGAGCGCAGCTACTATCTTGGAAAGTGATACCGGTATAAGTACCACACTGTTTATTCGGCCTTACTCGTAAGGCTGAACTTCAACTCCTTCAAGTGTATAACCCACTGAGGCAATATCGCCACTCCAGCCTTTGGTTGATAAAGTACCAACGACCCAAACGGCATCATATAAATTATCAATAGGGACTCCGTCCTTGAATGTCACGTAGACGATTTGATTTGAAGGTGGGGGCGGGACATGAATACAAGCACCAAAATAAGGGACAAGTAAAAATTCAGTAGTGAGCTCTGCTGTGCCTTCTAAAGGGACTACAAACCCAGGTATCTTGACAAATTGACCGTTGAGTTCCTCGAGTACCGGTGCATTTGGCGCAGCTTGTGACATATTATTTATGTGGTCGACAGTGACTTCTGGTGCAATAAAACCTTTGGGTACCATATCTTCCCAATACAACTCAGAAGGCTTACTGGTGTTAGCTAATGCACTGGCGCTGGTCACAATGAGTAACCATAGACTGAGACACAAACGAATACTGTGGAGTGAACGATACATAGTAGGACTCTAATTATTTTTAATAATATATTGATTAAGAGATAGTATACGAAAAATATTGAGTAAAACCTAAAAAAGCCGCATATTTACGTCATATACGGCTTGATTATATTGGCGCATAACCAACTGATGATGCTGCAATCCTGCTTTATTCGTTGTTTTGAGTATCGTTGTAATAACCCAAACATGCTTCTACCTCATTGGCAGAACCAATAATCACAGGTACACGCTGATGGATCTCTGTCGGCATCACTTCCATAATGCGCCCTTGACCAGTAGAGGCTAAGCCACCTGCTTGTTCCATCAAAAATGCCATTGGGTTGGCTTCATATAGAAGACGTAATTTGCCTGGTTTATTGGGATTTCGTTTATCAAATGGATAGGCAAATATGCCACCACGACATAAGACCCGGTGAATATCACCCACCATCGCTGCGACCCAACGCATGTTGTAATCTTTACCGCGCGGACCATCGATCCCTAGAAGTAAATCACTTACGTAATCTTGGATAGGTTGTTCCCAATGACGTTGATTCGATGCATTAATGGCAAATTCGCTAGTATCTTTAGGTACTTGTAAATTGGCTTCTGTTACTAAGAAACCACCATGGGTTTTATCTAATGTATACAGGTGAGTTCCGCGACCAGTGGTCATCGCGAGCATCGTTGACGGGCCATACAAGACATAACCCGCGGCTACGATTTGGGTACCAGGTTGAAGGAATGCGGAAGGATCATCCGGCTCCATCCATTGGGGGGCATGAGTGATGGAGAAAATCGTCCCAATCAAAGAGTTGATTTCTGTATTAGAAGATCCATCTAAAGGATCAAAACTCACCAAATACTTACCTTCTGGATTACACGGCACCACATCATCTTCTTCTTCAGAAGAAATAGCTTTGACGTACCCTGATTCACTTAAGGTATCTTTGAGGATTTGGTTGGAAATAACATCAAGCTTCTTTTGGGTTTCACCTTGCACGTTTTCAGATAAGGTCGAGCCTAATACACCGGCTAAAGCACCTTGAGAAACACGAAAGGAGATTTCTTTACAGCCAGCTAAAAGTGTACGAATTAATAGAATGAGTTCGAGTGGAGCACCGTCTTGTTGTAGACGCGAATTGAGTCGCTTCATGAGTTAAAAACCTTTTTATGTTGATGTAGGGTACAGAGGAGCATAACTCCATCGGAAAGGTTTTTATTATTGTTGTACTTTCCCTGTATATCTAGTGTACCTATATTTACTGCAGATGTTAACCGAGATTGATATTTCAAAACCGTCTAATGGTAGGTTATGGGGCTAATATCTGCTAAAGTATGATATTGATTATTATCCTACTTACCATAAAAGAAATTCGATATGCATGTACATATATTAGGGATCTGTGGCAGCTTTATGGGCGGAATAGCCGCACTAGCTAAATCACTTGGGCACACAGTGACTGGGTCTGACCGAAATGTCTATCCACCAATGAGCACTCAACTTGAAGGGCTCGGTATTACATTGACCGAAGGGTATGATGTTGCGCAATTTGAACCTGAGCCCGATATGGTCATTATCGGTAATGCAATGTCACGAGGTAATCCTGCAGTCGAATATGTATTAGATCGAAATCTACCCTATACATCTGGACCACAATGGCTCTTAGATAATTTATTGAAAGATCGCTGGGTATTGGCTGTTGCTGGCACACATGGGAAAACATCAACCTCTAGTGTACTTGCGTGGATTTTAGAGTTCGCCGGTTATACTCCCGGTTTTCTGATTGGCGGTGTGCCGGAGAATTTTGGCGTATCAGCACGCATTGGTGAAGGCAATTTTTTTGTCATTGAGGCGGATGAATATGACAGTGCGTTTTTTGATAAGCGCTCTAAGTTTGTCCACTATCGTCCGCGGACATTGGTACTCAATAATCTT
>Ga0222715_10005630_pt1 | contig 10653 bp, 10 predicted proteins | sample C33_9DmetaG_FD_165056 | JGI IMG/M metagenome (GOLD analysis project Ga0222715, IMG submission 165056) | Estuarine water microbial communities from San Francisco Bay, California, United States - C33_9D | ecosystem: Environmental > Aquatic > Marine > Unclassified | place: USA: California... | reverse complement strand
AACAAGGCTGAAAAGCAGGATCTGTTATCATTATGCTTATTAGCGCCTGATGTTCATAGAGCTTTAGTTTTTACTCGAACTAAACACGGTGCTGACCGTGTTGTTAAGCGTCTAGCCCAAGTAGGCTTAGCCTCACTTGCTATACATGGAAATAAATCTCAGAATCAAAGGCAGCGAGCACTCAATGCTTTTCGTGAAGATAAAATTAAAATTTTAGTAGCGACTGACGTAGCCGCAAGAGGGATTGATATTGAAGGCATAAGTCATGTCTTTAATTATGAGATACCAAATGTTCCTGAGCAATACATTCATAGAATAGGCAGGACTGCACGAGCTGATAAGTCTGGTGTTGCACATGCTTTCGTCGATAAGTCTGAACGGGCTTACCTAAAAGAAATTCAAAAACTACTTAAAAATAGCATTAGAGTGGATGAACTTCCTGAAGACTTTATGCAAAAAGCCCGTGCATTAAAAACTCGTACTCCTGTGGAGCTAAAGGAGGAAGTTGAAAAAGAGGGAAGAAAAGGGCGAGGTAAATCTAGAAAAAAGTCTATCTCTTCTGGTAATAAAAATAAGACGGATGGGTCTAATTCTGAAAAGGAAGGTAATTCAAATAAATATAAAAAGAGTGATGGGAGAGCAGGCGAGCAAAAAGCTAGAACCAGAACAGGTCAAAAGGCAAAGAACTGGAATAAAGATAAACCCGAAGGTCAGCGTAAGTTTAATAACAATGACTTAAGACCAAAAAATAAGACGGATGGGTCTAATTCTGAAAAGAAAAGTTATTCAAATAAATATAAAAAGAGTGATGGGAGAGCAGGCGAGAAAAAAGCTGGAACTGGAACAAGCCAAAAGGTAAAATACTGGAATAAAGATAAACCTAAGGGTGAGAGGCAGGGTTTTAAAAAAGAAGGAGGGTTAACAGGAAAGTCAGATCAAAAAGCAAACCCAAAAAAAATAACTAAAAATTCGACTAAGAGATCTCCGAGCAAATATGGCAAAAGCAATACAAAATTTAGATAATATAGTCTAGTTACAGACATAAGTATGCCTATGCGGGTGTCTATCTATTGCAACTTTGATAAATGCGCTTATTAATAAGACTGTGAGATCGAATATCATAACATTAAGGAGTTTTGATGCTCCATCTAAGAATACAAATGCCTCGCAAGTATCTTTTCAGAGAGATGAAATTAATTTAATCATGGGTCTTTACGGCCAAATGGTTTCGAAGGGCGTTTGGAAAGACTATGCGATTTCATTTTTGAAGGATAAAGCGGTGTTTTCTATTTACCGTAAAGCTTCTGAGTATGCTCTTTATAAAATTGAAAAAACCCCGTCCCTTAAAAATAAACAAGGACAATATTCAGTTATAGCTCCTGGTGGGTTAATATTGAAGCGAGGTCATGATTTGAAATCTGTATTACGTATTTTTGATAAGTACCGATTTATTGTGAAGTAAAAAACCGCCTCTGAAATTCAGAAGCGGTATTTTATATAAGTCTTATATAAAGACTTTATTTAAGATTATTCTCGTCAGAAATTAAGCCTCTGATCCAGAAAACCTTTCAACCATAGTTTTCACTATAATTGCTACTGCAGCAGCACTAAAGACTGAACTCAAGCTTCCTAGAACATTGGTAAGAGTTTCCCCTGCACCAATAATTCCACCTAGAGCGCCTGAACCTCCAGCCATTAAGAATATAGCTGCAATCATTACACCGCGACGATGGTCCGTTGCTGAAGCATAACCAGCTACTAATCCAAGAACTGCTAGAATAGTTCCATCATGACCAGTGTTGACAAATGTTAATACAACTGCGGCTAACGTACCTAGCCCCCATCCAATTTTTGCAAGATCCATAGTTTTTCTCCCCTATGTTTTAAGAACGATTAACTTCGTTACATTGCGAACTAAGCAATATTTTGCTTTAGTCCTAGAGTAAGCTGTCATAAATATTACTGAATGGCAAGCAAAGAAAGCCAAAAAAAATCCCGCTTATTTTAATAAAGCGGGGTTTTTAATTGATATATTTACAGTAAATTACTCGCGTCCAAATAGGCTTAGTAGTATTTGAAACATATTTACAAAAGATAGCAATAAAGATGCTGCCCCATATGCTGAAAGTTTTTCTAACATCAAATCATTACCACTAAAAGAATAGTAGGTTCGTTTTAGCATCTGGGTTTCCCAGGCTGTAATCATTGCAATTGCGCCTAAAACTATAAGATTCATTGTATTAAAGACTGCACCTCCTGCTTCAGGAGCCATTCCGGGTATGAAAGCAAACACTAAACTCATTACAATATATACAAGAAAAGCGGCAAAAGCATATTTAGCATAAGTACCAAGGTTGCGTTCGGTAGTATAGCCAAAGAGACTTAGGGCTCCAAACATTGCTACTGTCATGAAAAATACTTTAGCAACAATAACACCAGGCACAAATGCCGCAATGGCTGACATAAATATGCCTAAAAATGCTGCAAATACGAAGAGAAACCTCAATACTCCTGCTTTAGACATTGTCGGTAATTTAGCACCAACACTACCAAAGAGTACTGGGATAGCTATGACAAAGCCAAGTAGAATGAATGGATTTCCTCGCAATACTGCGTGGGGTAATATATCCTTTGCTAAAAAAGCTACTGATGCAGTTACAGCCATCGCAAGTGCCATATACCGATATGTACCAAGCATAAAGCTTTTGAGGCCAAGATCTATCTCACCTGTTTCTGCTACTGTGCGATTATATTGCTGATTCATTAATTACTCCATTTCAAAATTGAACTCTTGCGGGTTCTTCTATGTATATATAATGCATTTTTAATAAAATTCCAATAGCTAGCATCATTAAATGTTTAGTATTTTATTTTACCAAAAAGGATTGACTATGGATTTAAGAAAACTCGGTAAAACTGACCTTGAAGTAACCTCGATTTGTCTTGGAACTATGACTTGGGGGGAACAAAATTCGGAATCCGATGCTCATGAGCAATTAGATTATGCCTTAGGTCGAGGGATAAACTTTATCGATACTGCTGAGATGTATCCAGTCCCAGGTCACCCGAAAACTCAAGGAAGAACTGAGAATTATATAGGATCTTGGATAAAAAGTAGAAAAAACCGAGATAAATTTATCTTAGCATCCAAAATAACAGGTCGGTCAAATATGAATTGGTGTCGTGAAAATGCTGAAGAGACTAGACATACGCCAAAACAAATAAATGAAGCTATAGAAGGTTCATTGCGAAGATTGAATACTGATTACATTGATCTTTATCAACTTCATTGGCCTGATAGAAGAATTCCCCCTTTCGGGTTTCACTCATATCGTGATTACGATTCGAATGATATGGTCCCTCTGGAAGATATATTGGGAGCACTTCACCAACACGTCAAAAAAGGAAATATTAGGCACGTGGGGTTATCTAATGAATTTGGTTGGGCCACTATGAAATATTTAGAATTGTCAAATAAAAATAACTGGCCACGTATTGTCTCTAACCAATGTGTGTATAATCTTATAGCCAGAAGGTTTGACTATGATTTAGCTGAGATCGCTATGAGAGAGCAGGTTGGTCTTCTGGCTTATTCTCCCCTTGCCATGGGGTTTTTAACAGGAAAATATGATTCTGGCGTATCTCCTGAGGGATCGCGGGGTAATTTATTTAAAGATTTTATGGGCGCTTATTGGGACGCAGAAAGTGGATGGCGGGATTGTAATGCCACTGCATTAAAGTTTAATCTTACTCCTACGCAATTTGCATTAAAGTTTGTCGAAACTCGTAAATTCGTTACTTCAAGCATTATTGGGGCGACATCTTTAAAGCAATTAATTGAAAATATTGATGCGCATGACATTGAATGGACTAATGAGATGGAAAAAGAGGCGCATAGAATTCATAAAATGTATCGTTGTCCGGCGGGGCGATAATTTTTTAAGGAATTGTTTTGCTATGATTTTATTTACTGCATTAAAATTACCGAACAGGATTTCTAAGCAAATCTCAAATATACAAAGGGGTGTTGCAGGTACGCGATGGTCGGTTATCGATAATTTGCATATCACGACATGTTATTATGGTGATGTTGATTTTGATGTTGCGGAGTCATTAGACTATGAGCTGGCTAGGTATCCATTACCGAGTTTTGAAGTGCAACTTGAGGGCTCTGGTCATACAGGAAATTCACCTCCGCTCACGTTGTGGTTAGGTGTAAAAAATAATAAATATCTGTATAATTTGAATCAATACTGTACCTCTGCGGCAAAGCGGGCAGGATTAGTGCCTGAGAAGCTATACTATAAACCTCATGTAACTTTGGGGTTTCTTAGTGAAAAAACGCCATTAGAAAGAATAATATCCTTTGAAAAAAGAACGTCGAGATTTAACTCAGCCCCATTTTTAATTGATGAAATGATTTTGTATTCAAGTCATAGGCGATTAAGTAAAAATAGCTTATATAAGTTAGAAGCTTCTTACCCAATGGTTTTATCCTAAATATGTATCATTAGAATTATATAAAAATACTAATTTGAAGGTTATTTGACTATTATTTCTCACTTTAAAAAATTTACTCTTTAAGAGTTATTTAAAAAATATTTCAAACCCCTCTTGCGACTTTACTAATCCTTCCCTACATGACCTTCTGTTGGTGTGTGATATTTTGCACACTGTTTAATTTTAACCTAGTAAACGTAAGAGACTACTATGAAATTTCGTCCTCTACATGACCGCGTGCTCGTTGAGCGTGTAAAAGAAGACACGAAGACTGCCGGCGGTATTATTATTCCAGACACAGCTACTGAGAAACCCTCTGAGGGTAAAGTAGTTGCAGTTGGACCTGGCACACGTAATGATGATGGTAAATTCACAGCTCTCGATGTTAAAAAAGGTGATCGCGTACTATTTGGTAAATGGGGCGGCACCGAAGTTAAGGTCGATGGTAAAGAACTACTAATCATGAAAGAATCTGATATCATGGGAATTATTGATTAATTCCTTCAAAACTCCTGTAGTTATTCTTATAGCTGCAGGAAATAGCTTTATAATAACAATTAATCTCTAGGGAGACTTAACTATGGCGGCAAAAGACGTCAAATTCGGGACTGACGCCCGAGCAAAAATGCTTGAGGGTGTCGATATCCTAGCAAATGCAGTAAAAACCACATTAGGCCCTAAAGGCCGTAACGTCGTGATTGAGCGTAGCTTTGGTGCACCTCGTACGACAAAGGACGGCGTATCTGTGGCCAAAGAAATAGAGCTTGAAGATCGTTACCAAAACTTAGGAGCAATGATGCTTCGTGAGGTTGCATCTAAAACCAATGACAAAGCTGGTGATGGTACAACAACGGCTACAGTATTAGCACAAGCCATTGTTCGTGAAGGACTTAAACGTGTTGCTGCGGGCATGAACCCAATGGACCTAAAACGCGGTATTGATAAAGCAGCTGGTGAAATAGCAGGAGACTTATTAAAGAAAGCAACTAAAATCACTAAGTCTTCTGAAATAGCACAAGTTGGAACTATTTCCGCTAACGGTGAAGCTTCAATCGGAAAAATGATTGCAGACGCTATGGGTAAAGTTGGTAATGAAGGTGTTATAACTGTTGAAGAAGGAAAGACCGCTGAAACTGAACTAGATGTCGTTGAAGGTATGCAGTTTGATCGTGGTTATTTATCTCCTTATTTCATTACAAATGCTGAAAAAATGAAAACAGAGCTAGACGATCCTTATATTCTGTTGAATGAAGGTAAACTTACTTCACTACAGCCAATGTTGCCAATCCTAGAGGCTGTTGTTCAAACAGGTAAGCCACTTTTAATTATTGCTGAAGATATTGAAGGCGAGGCATTAGCAACCTTAGTAGTTAATAAACTTAGAGGTGGTTTGAAGATAGCTGCTGTTAAAGCACCTGGATTTGGGGACCGCCGTAAGGCTATGCTTCAAGACATAGCTATCTTGACCAATGGTACTGTTATTTCTGAAGATCTTGGCATTAAGTTAGATAATGTAACTATCAAGGATCTTGGTACTGCAAAGCATGTTCATATTACCAAAGATGATACAGTCATCGTCGATGGCCAGGGAAAGAAAAAAGACATCAAAGCTAGAGTTGAGCAAATACGTCAGCAGGCAGAAGATACTTCTTCAGACTACGATCGTGAAAAATTACAGGAACGTCTAGCAAAGCTTGCAGGTGGTGTTGCTGTAATTAAAGTTGGCGGTAGTACTGAGATTGAAGTTAAGGAACGTAAAGACCGTGTTGACGATGCTCTGAATGCTACTCGCGCTGCTGTTGAAGAAGGTATAGTGCCTGGTGGTGGTACAGCTCTATTGCGCGCTTCACGTAATATTAGTGTGAAAGGTATCAATGATGATGAGCAATCAGGAATTGAAATCGTCGTAGCAGCACTTCAGTACCCATTACGTCAAATCGCTGACAATGCCGGTGTTGAAGGTGCCGTTGTTGTGGGTAATGTGATTGCTGAAAATAAAGCTAATTACGGTTATGATGCTCAAAATGATCAATATGGTGATATGGTTAAAAAAGGTATCATTGACCCTGTAAAAGTTGTTCGTACAGCACTTATGGATGCTGCTTCAGTGGCTTCTCTGATATTGACAACGGAAGTTGCTATAGTGGAAGCACCGAAGCCAGAATCAGCAGCCCCTGCTATGCCTGATATGGGAGGTATGGGAGGTATGGGAGGTATGATGTAAAAACTTAGGTTTTTTTATTACCTCTCTTCAATGAACTTATTAGCGGCCCTTTTTAGGGCCGCTTTTTTTTGGTTCAGTATTGGATAATTAATTTGAATAAATCTAGGGGTAAGTAATGAAAAAGAACTTCTAAAATTTAAAACCTTCGTTTTTTACACTATGGTACGGGTGGTCGGACTTGAACCGACACTCCAAAGGAACCGGATTTTGAATCCGGCGCGTCTACCAATTCCGCCACACCCGCTTAATAGAGTAGCGACGTATAAATGAGCTTAATAAAAAAGGCTATACACTTTTATTTCTTTTTTACATGTCTTTCAGTTTTTTAATGCTATAGCTTTCTAATGACTATTAATTCTAATTTTATCTTAAGGTCTTATGAGGGTATAAAAAATTTAGCGCGGCATAGGTTAGCTGTATATTGGCTTGCGCTTGTGTCTTTTTTGGAAAGTTCAATTTTTCCATTGCCGGTAGACTTAATGGTTATCCCAATGGTGCAGTCGAACCGGAGTAAATGGCTACAGATAGCTATAGTTGCTTCTGTTTTCTCAGTTTTAGGAGGGATAGGAGGGTACTTTTTAGGCCTTTGGTTCTTTGATATGCTAGCAAAGCCAATATTAGATGTTTTAGGAAAGTCAAACTATATTGAACAGTTCTCTTCAAATGTTGAAACATATGGGGGCGTTGCTGTTTTCGGAGCGGGACTAACACCTTTTCCTTATAAAGTTATGACTATCATGTCGGGCAGTTTAAAGGTTAATTTTGGTGTTTTTGTTATTGCTAGTACGGTATCAAGGTTTCTAAGATTCTTTATTGTTGCATATATCGTTCATTTATTCGGCTTTCAGGCAGAAGAATTTATCAAAAAACATTTTGCTAAATTGACATTTTTATTATTTATTGGGGTCGTTGGGATTTGGGTTCTTGTAAAGACGTTAGTCTAATAATAACCCTGTAACCTTTTCGAAACCATAGGATTTAAATGCTTTAAAACGATTACTGCATGTATTAGGTCCTATTAAAAAAACTTTATTGGTTTCGAATTTTTTAGGTTTTAGATTTAATGTTTGTATTATACTAAGTACTCTACGTGCTACGGCATCACCACTGTCTATCCAACTTACAGTCTGGTTCACCGAGGACTTTAGTTCTTCAAGTAAAAGTGGAAAATGGGTACATGCTAACACCACTGCATCAATATCAGCACCATACTGTCCGCTAAACATTGGTGTTATTTCTGTTTTTATCCATTCCTTATTGATCTTTTCGCCTATCATTTTTTTCTCTGCTATATCTACTAAATTAACAGAGCCTTGTAGAATAAAACGACAATCTGAAGCATGCTCATTTATCAATTCATCAACATATCGCCGTTTAACAGTACCTGGTGTTCCGAGTACGGCTATAGTTTTTGTCCTTGATAAAGTTGCTGCTGGCTTGATTGCCGGCACTACGCCTATAACAGGAATTGATAGTACCCCTCTTATTTCTTCAAGCGCTGTAGTGGAAGCTGTGTTGCAAGCGATTACGGCAAGATCAGGTTTAAATGTTTCTGTTAGCTCCCATAACAACCTGGGCAAACGATTTTTTAATTGAAATTCAGTTTTCTCACCGTAGGGACGAAAATTGTCATCTGCTATATAAGTTAATCTAAGGTTTGGATTTAGCTTTATAACTTCAGTTACAACCGAAAGACCGCCAACTCCTGAGTCAAATATTAATGCATGGCCCGTACTTATTTTTTTCATAATTTCTTCGTAGTACTACTAGATTACTAAACTCTTATTGTGCAGAGTATTTAATTATCAGAATAAATATTAAAATAGCAAGAGAGATGAATATTTATCAAGCGCGAACATTATGGTTAATTTCAATATTCTTTATTTTGAGATTAATATTTTTATATTTATCACCTTTAGGTCTTCATGGGGATGAAGCCCAGTATTGGGTATGGTCGAAAAACCTTGATTGGGGCTATTATAGTAAACCCCCATTTGTTGCATTTATTATCTTTATCACAACAAGTATATTTGGGGATATAGAATGGGCGGTCCGAATTTCTTCACCCTTATTACACTCTTTAATTGCATTTTTAATTTTTAGAACAGCTAAGTTCGCATTTGATGAAAAAACTGGATTTTGGGCTGCAGCCATCTATTTTTTAATGCCAGCTGTATGGGTATCTTCTACCATTGTTAGTACTGATGTCGCACTTCTATTATTTTGGGTGATAGCATTAAATGCGTGGCTGCACCTTCGTAAAGAAAAATCATTATTTTGGGCGGTAATTATATCAATTGCAATTGGTCTAGGCCTACTTTCAAAATATGCTATGATTTATTTTGTGTTTGCTTTGATTTTAGCAACTATATTCGATAAAATTTCAAGGCAGATATTTTTGTCTTATAAGGGTCTAATAATTGTACTTATTTCATCGTGTATAATTTTACCAAATATAATATGGAATTATACAAATAATTTTGTGACATTTTCACATACCCTTGATAATGCTAATATGAAAAATGGACTAGCATTGCATCCAATAGAGCTATTAACTTTTTGGATTGACCAGCTAGGTGTTTTTGGGCCTATAAGTTTAATTGTTCTAATTTTGGCAATAATAATTTTAATAAAATCTAGCGATGTTTTGGATAAAAAAACTATAAATTTACTTTTAATTTTGACAATAACCCCCTTAGCTCTAATTTCTTTGCAAGCTTTACTTTCTCGAGCGAATGCTAACTGGGCTGTTACGGCTTATGTTTCAGGCTCAATTATCTTGGCTAAGTTTTTGACTCTATGGAGTCCAAAAATAAAAACTTGGGTGCTAAGCGGCATAGTGCTTCAAACTGGAATTTGTTTATCTGGACTGATAATTATTTCAAATGTCAATATGACTAATAAGATGGGTCTAACCAATTTGGTTAAGCGACAGATTTCTTGGCCAGAAACAGTAAGCGCAGTAGAAAACATTATAGATAAGGGACACAATAATAGTTCATATGAATTTGTAGCTATTGATAAGCGAACAGTATTCTATAGTCTTTTTTATTATGGACTGAATGACAAATTACCCTTGAGAATGTGGACGTTTGGCAAAAATCCATTAAGTCATGCTGAAATGACCTATCCACTTCAAAGTCAGGATGGGCCTATATTGCTTTTGAACTACTATAATCAGGATGAGCTTTTGTTAAAAAGTGATTTTGAAAATTTAGTTCGTTTGCCAGACCTTAATATTGATTTAGGCGGCAGAAAACGTCGTATACTTAGAGTTTGGGCTGGCTATGGATATACACCTAGGAAAGGACGACCTTATGGGTAAATTTATAAGTTCTGGCCTTGATTTTTATATTGATTAACTAACCCACTTTTTTCCAGAGGCGCTTTAGTATTGCATCTCGTTTGCAACCTTTCCTATAATAATTATACCTTATAGGGTTTTTCTTGTAATAATCTTGATGGTAATCTTCTGCGACCCAGAACCTTTTTGACTTCAGTACAGGTACAGATATTGGTGCCTTAAAGGGCTTATCCTTTGATATCGTTTTTTTTGATATTCTTGCTTCCTCTAATTGGTCAGCTCTTGCAAATATTACGGCCCTGTAGGAATTACCCCTGTCGCAAAACTGCCCATCTGTATCTGTCGGATCTATATTATACCAATAATGATTTAAAATTTCAGAGTAGCTAATCGCTTCTGGATCAAAAGATATCTTTACAGCTTCGATATGTCTCCCGTGGTTTCTGTAAGTTGGGTAATTCATATCACCACCTGTATAGCCTGAAATAGCCTCCACAACTCCATTTAACTTTTCAAAATCCGCTTCTACACACCAGAAACACCCACCCGCAAGAATAGCATAATCTAGGTTTTTAGTTGCCAGTATATTTCCTGTTTGAGAAATATTCAAAAATAATATCAGAAT
>Ga0222715_10005629_pt1 | contig 10653 bp, 10 predicted proteins | sample C33_9DmetaG_FD_165056 | JGI IMG/M metagenome (GOLD analysis project Ga0222715, IMG submission 165056) | Estuarine water microbial communities from San Francisco Bay, California, United States - C33_9D | ecosystem: Environmental > Aquatic > Marine > Unclassified | place: USA: California... | reverse complement strand
AAAGGAAAAGTTCCTTCCAGAGTCAATATGGATACTGGGCTAGACCAGCCAACGGCAATTACACTTCCAAGAATGTCGTTTGAGATAGTTACAATGAACTACGCGCCCGACCGCAAGCTGAATACAATGAATAAATTGCATAAGGTGTATGACTCGGGTCAGATGACGTATCAGTATAGCCCTGTGCCATATGATTTTACGTTCCAGCTAGCTGTTATGGTTAAGAACGCAGAGGACGGTACGAAGATCATCGAGCAAATTCTACCATACTTCACGCCCGAGTGGACAGCTTCAGTAAACCTAATGCCAGATGTTGATGGTAAGTATGATGTTCCCATTGTATTCAATGACATTACGACTGAAGATACATATGAGGGCGACTTCACACAAAGACGAGCGCTTATACACACATTAACATTTACGATGAAGGGGTACTTGTTCGGCCCATCACGTAGATCTGAAGTGATCAAGGATATCGACGTCAATATCAAGGTGCCCAAACTCGGCAGCGCCACACTCGCAAATACTGCCATCGCCAACACTGTAGCAATTCAGATCAATCCAGGACAGTATGCTAATGGAGCAGCTGCAAGCTGGTATGGTGATGCTACTGCAAACACGAGACCAACGGTTGTAGATATTACAGAGGTTTCTGAAAACGAAAACTATGGGTTCTTGATTGACTTTACGGAGGACTTGTAATGTCCGATATTGATAAGGCCCTAGGGCTAACTCCTCTCACTGTATACAAGGAAGAAGAGCAGGCAAATGTGCCAGCTGTTATCGACCAGCAAAAGGATGATGATCTTGGTTTTGCAAGAGAGAATCTCTATGATGCCGTTGTTAAAAGTCAAGCTGCCGTTGAGGATATGATTGCGATTGCTCAACAGTCTCAACACCCAAAAGCATACGAAGTTCTTAACTCATTGATCAAAACGTTTGCAGATGTGTCGACCGGTATTGCCGATCTTCAGTTAAAAAAGCAAAGACTACAAGGTACACAAGAGAAAGACAAAACTGTCAACAATAATCTGTTTGTTGGATCTACGGCTGAGCTACAGAAAATGTTGCAAGATTTGAAATCTGATGATGAATAAAGAAGACAGAGGCTACCTAGGTAACCCTCTACTTAAGAAATCAAGAAAGCAAATACAATGGACTCCTGAAATGGTTCAGGAGTTTTTACGTTGTAGCCAGGATCCAATCTACTTTGCTGAGCGCTACATTAAGATTGTACACGTTGACCACGGTCTGATTCCAATTGCTCTGTACGATTATCAAAAAGAAATCATCGACAAGCTACAGAACAATCGTCGCGTTACCGTTGTTACGAGTAGACAGGCTGGTAAGACAACGACAGCCGCTGCAATCATTCTCCATTACATTCTTTTTAACGAACACAAGACGGTTGCTCTTCTTGCTAACAAGGGCGATGCGGCTAGAGAGATTCTTGAGAGAATTAAACTTGCGTATGAATCTCTGCCCGATTGGCTACAGAGTGGGGTAGAAGAATGGAACAAGGGATCGATCGAATTAGAGAACGGTTGCAAGGTCATTGCTGCAGCAACTTCATCATCTGCGATTCGTGGTAAATCTATCTCACTGCTATACATCGATGAGGCAGCGTTCGTTGAAAACTGGGATGAATTCTTTGCTTCTGTGTTTCCTACTATTTCATCTGGTAACACTACAAAGATTCTATTTACATCGACGCCAAATGGTCTCAACCACTTCTATAAAACATGTGAAGGCGCTAAGCAGGGAACGAATGGCTATGCGTTCGTAGAGGTTCCATGGCAGCAGGTTCCGGGCCGTGATAATGAATGGAGGCAAGAAACACTCGCAGCAATGGACTTCGATCTGGAGAAGTTCTCGCAAGAATTCGAGTGCGAGTTTCAGGGTTCATCTGGAACGTTGCTCTCATCGGCATGCCTTAAGACTCTTATATCAAGAGTACCAATTGCGGAAAGCGATGGTCTCAAGCAATATGACCGACCTTCGAAAGATAATAAATATGTAATTATAGTTGATGTGTCGAGAGGTAAAGGTCTAGATTACTCAGCGTTTCAGGTTGTTGACATCACAAAGATGCCATACAACCAGGTTTGTACATACAGAAACAATATGATTACACCGCTAGATTATTCTGGCGTTATTCATAACGTATCTAAAATGTACAACGATGCTGTGATCCTCGTAGAAGTTAATGATGTCGGGGCTCAGGTGGTTGACTCCCTTCACTATGACTACGAATGTGAAACAATTGTCTATACTGAAAACGCTGGAGCAAGAGGAAAACGTATATCCGGTGGCTTTGGTAACGCTGAAAGAGGTATAAGAACAACAAAGACTGTTAAGGCGATCGGTTGTTCAATGCTCAAGCTACTTGTCGAACAACAGCAGCTCATAATTAATGATCATGAAACAATCTTTGAACTTTCAAGGTTTTCAAAAAAAGGTCACTCGTACGAAGCAGAATCGGGTTGCAACGATGATCTTGTAATGGGCCTTGTATTGTTTGCGTGGATGAGCGATCAACAATACTTTAAAGATTTAACTGATATCAATACATTAATGAAATTAAGAGAAAAAACAGAAGAGCAAATGGAGAGTGAACTTACACCGTTTGGTTTCGTAGATTCTGGTCATCATCATGAGGATAATGAGATCATTGAGATTGGGCCGGATACAGAATCGTTTGAACGCATGATGTCGCTGTAGTTTGTAATTTTATAAATATAAAAGAAATTATTCAAATAAAAACACCTTCCTAAAGGAGATTAACATGGCGGTACAGAATTTTGGATCAGGCGGAGGCGGGTTCCAAATCAGTCCTGGCGTTAACGTTTCTGAAATCGATCTTACAACAATTACACCTCAGGTGGCAACTACGGTTGCCGGTATTGCAGGTGTTTTCCGTTGGGGTCCTGTCGGCGTACGCACACTGATTACTTCGGAAAACCAACTCGTTAATAGGTTTGGTAAACCAACAGCTATCAACCCAGAAACATTCTTCACAGCTGCTTCGTTCCTTGGCTATTCAAACGCCCTGTACGTTTCGCGCGCTGCAAACACTTCTGTGGTTCTGTCGGGGATTGCTAACTCGTCAGCATTCTCTGCCAACGCTGCCCATACAGTTAAGAACGAAGATGATTACAACGCAAAGGTTGGTAGCTTTGATGGGGCTGTTGAGTACATTGCTAAGTATCCTGGCGCTATCGGTAACTCACTTAAGATCTCGGTTTGCGATAGCGCAAATGCCTACTCAGAAGCATTCGATCTCCAATCGGGTAACACAGCTGGTCTTGCTAACGACACGTTTGACAGCACGAAGCTAACAATCTCGGTTGGCGCAAATAGTGGTGTGATTCAAGTTATCAACACTGCCGGCCAGGCTGTTACAAACACCCAGGCTAATGCGTATGCAGATAGCATTTCGGGTCTGTTCACAGTTGGAGACCTTATCGAAGTTGGTAACTCTTCAATTGGTAAGCAAACACTGAAGATCACATCGAAGAGTGTTACTTCAGCGGACAGCGATGCTGGTACGATGGTTGCAAACGTCAACCTTACATTCGACCAGCCACTAAAGCTGTCGACAGCTATCGACGCAAACACCGTAACTCGCTACTGGGAGTACTACAACCAGTTCGACCGTGCGCCCTCGACTTCGCTATATCAGTCACAGACATCGACCGGTAACACCGCGGCTGTTGACGAACTTCACTTAGTTGTTGTTGACGAAGATGGTGACTTCACTGGCGCGCCAGGCGCTGTTCTTGAGGTGTTCAAGGCACTTTCACGCGCAACGGACGCTAAGAACTCAGACGGTTCGACCAACTACTACAAGACTGTAATCAACGATCAGTCACAGTATGTGTGGTGGGCTTCGGATAGAGGCAACGCTGCTTCAGCTCTTGCATCTGCTCTGTCATCGTCAACAAACGATATTCCGCTAACGATTTCGTTCCAAGGTGGTGTCGACAACGACGAAACGACTATTCCGTTTGCTGATACAGCTCGCGCATACGATCTGTTCAAGTCGGCTGAAGATGTTGATATTTCACTTGTTCTCACAGGTAGAGCAGCTGGCGGTACACACGGCGAGCAGCAAGCAAACTATCTGATTGATAACATTGCCGAAGTTCGTAAGGACTGTGTGGTATTCGTATCACCAGCTCGAGCAGACGTTGTTAACAACATTGGTAGCGAAGCGGAAAGCATCGTAGAATTCCGTAACGCCCTACGTTCATCATCGTTCGCTGTTATGGACTCGGGCTATAAGTACATGTACGACAAGTACAACGACGTATATCGCTTCATTCCACTGAACGGTGACGTTGCTGGTACGTGTGTTGTTACAGACAACTCAAGAGACCCATGGTATTCACCGGCTGGTACGTCGCGCGGCTTGATTCGCAATGCAATTAGACTTGCGTTCAATCCTAATAAGGCTGAGAGAGACCTTCTATACAAGAATGGTACGAACCCAGTTATCGCAACACCTGGCCAGGGTATCTCGCTATTCGGTGATAAGACATTGCTTAATAGACCATCAGCGTTCGATCGCATCAACGTTCGTCGTCTCTTCATTGTTCTTGAGAAGGCGATTGCCAGAGCTGCTAACTCACTGATGTTTGAATTCAACGACGAGTTTACAAGAACTCAGTTTAGAAACCTCGTGGAACCATTCCTACGAGACGTTCAGGGTCGTAGAGGTATCACAGACTTTAAGGTTGTTTGTGACGAAACAAACAATACTGCGCAGGTTGTTGATTCAAACAGGTTCGTAGGTGATATCTACATTAAGCCAGCTCGTTCAATCAACTTCATCCAGCTCAACTTTGTGGCTGTGAGAAGCGGTATTGAGTTCTCCGAGATCGTTGGTTAACATATAAATACTAAAGTTAAGGAGATCATTAAATGGCTTTTAACATTACCGAAATCAGAGCAGGGCTAAGACTGGGCGGTGCTCGTCCAACCCTGTTCCAGGTCGAAATTACTAACCCTGTCAATAATGTTGCTGATTTCACAGTACCGTTTCTTGTAAGAGCAACGTCACTTCCAGCATCGACGATCAACCCAATCGAAATTCCATATTTCGGTCGTAAGATTCGTATTGCAGGTGACCGTACATTCGATCAGTGGCAGGTTACTGTGATGAATGACGAAGACTTTGCTATTCGTCACACCATGGAACAGTGGCACAACCAAATCAACTCTCTGCAAAGCAATCTAAATACAGGTGGGTCAAGCGCCCCTGAAATCTATAAGTCGGTAGCTATTGTTACGCAATTTGGTAAGGCTGGCGATCAGCTTCGCAAGTATCGTTTCAACGGCATCTTCCCAACTGAGATTTCAACAATTGACCTCGACTGGGAAAACACCGATAACGTTGAAAACTTCTCTGTGACATTTGCCTATGATTGGTATGAAATTGAGGGTGGCCCAGGACCAGTACTTTAATACTTTATTATAAGAGAGTGAAATTATGAACCTTTTTGGCTTTGAAATAAAAAGAAGGCAAGAGCTCCCAGCCCCCGTCTCATTCGCTCCTAAGCAGAATGAGGACGGGGCGATGGTCGTTCAGGCCGGTGGTGTCTACGGCACGTACGTAGACCTTGATGGTTCGATTCGTACTGAAACTGAGCTTGTTACAAAATACAGGGAGATGTCTGAACACCCCGAGCTTGAACAGGCAATTGATGATATTGTCAATGAAGCTATTGTAGGGGATTCGAAAGATGAACCTGTCGAAATTAATCTTGATGATCTTGAACAGCCTGAAAGAATTAAAGAAATTATTCGGGAAGAGTTTAATAATGTACTTGAGCTTCTAGAGTTTAACGATTATAGTTATGATATTTTTAAGAAGTGGTATGTTGATGGTCGGTTGTATTACCACATGATCATCGATGAGAAGAATCCACGCGAAGGTATCAAAGAGCTTCGTTATATTGATCCAAGACATATTCGTAAGATTCGTGAGCAGACCAAGAAGAAGACACAGAATGGTGTTCCCGTTGTTCAAGATGGACAAGAGTATTACATCTTTAACAATAAGGGGTTTGTAAGATCACCTGGTGCTACCAGCATGACTTCGCAGGGCGTTAGAATTGCTAAAGATTCTATCGTTTCTATCATGAGTGGAATGTCTAATTCTAAAGGTAACACAGTTCTTTCGTATTTGCATAAAGCTGTTAAGCCATTGAACCAGCTAAGATCGCTTGAAGATTCATTGGTCATCTATCGTATTTCCAGAGCACCTGAACGCAGAATCTTCTACATCGATGTTGGTAATCTGCCGAAGATGAAAGCAGAACAGTATCTTCGTGATGTTATGCAGCGGTTTAAGAACAAGGTTGTATACAACTCTGATACTGGTGAAATTAGAGACGACCGTAAGTTTATGACTATGTTGGAAGACTTTTGGCTTCCTCGTCGTGAAGGTGGTAGAGGAACAGAGATATCAACACTTCCAGGTGGCGAGAATCTTGGTCAGATTGATGACGTAATCTACTTCCAGCGTAAACTGTACAAGTCTTTGAACGTACCTATCTCAAGACTAGATCCTGAGGCAGTTTATAATCTTGGTAGAGGCACTGAGATTACACGTGACGAGATTAAGTTTGCTAAGTTTATTGATAGATTGAGAATGAAGTTTTCGCAGCTGTTTACGAAAGTTTTGCGCACTCAGCTGATTCTTAAGGGTGTAACAACACTTGAAGAGTGGCCAGAATTTGCAAGAGCTATTCGTTATGATTATGCAATCGATAACTACTTTGCAGAGCTCAAGGATATGGAAATCCTCCGTGAACGAGTTCAGATGCTTAGAGACATCGATGACTATGTTGGCAAGTTCTATTCGAACGAGTGGGTTCGCCGGAATCTGTTGTATCAAACTGATGATGAGATCAAAGAGATCGATCAGCAGATTGCAGCTGAAGAGAAGGCAGGTATGATGGATCCGGAAGATCAGAATCGCGCGGCGGAAACAGAAAGATAAATAATTATAATTGGAGCATAGAATATGACAGATTATACATCTAGTGACATTTTAAATTTTAGCGTTAATCAGCAGCCTTTGCAAGTAGGTGCTGCGTTTGATGCTTTGATGAAAGACCGCGCGGCAGCAATGATTGATGCACACGCAGAAACATATGGTCAGCAAGTTTTTAATGCTCCGGAAGAAGATGAGCAGTTAGAATTTGATCTACCTGAAGATGACGTAGATGATGAGGACATCGAAGACCTAGATGTTGATCTAGATGATCTCGATGACACAGACCTTGATGTAGATGATGATCTGGAAGATCTCGACGATTTAGATTTAGACTCAGACGAGGATATTACAGATGAAGACGCTTAAACAGTTTCAGGAAGCTGCGACAGGCTACCGTAAGGTAAAGTCACCCGATGAACAAAAGTTCATTGACAAGCACGAAGTTGAAACCGTTCCCGATAAGAACGGCAACGGCGATGAGGTGTTCAAGGCTTCGAACGTAAAGAAGGTTGAGCGTAAGAAAGAGCGTAAAGGTTACGAACCTGGCGAAGATGAATCTGTGTATGAAGAAGCCGAACAGATCGATGAACTCTCACAAGACAAATTGATGGCATATCGTTCTGCTGCTAAGAAGCAAGGCTCTGGCATCCAGGATAGAATGAAAGTCGGGGGTGGCGACTGGTCAAAGGATGGTAAAGACACAGGGACTCTGAAGAAGAGAATGGCTGGTTATAAGATGGCAGGCCGTAAAGTTAACCCAGGTCTTGCTGCTACTGCCGGCAAAGCACCACGCGTTGCTGCTACAGAAGAATTCGAGCAGGTTGATGAAATGTCTTCGAAGATGAAGATGAAGCTCGGTCTTTACAACAAGAAAAAGAAGAAGATGAAAGAAGAAGCTGATCAGCGTTATACTGAATTCAAAGAATCGATTGAAGGTCTTTCTCCTCGTCTTCAAGAAACAATGCACAACATTCACGATCGCCTTAATGAAGAAAATCGTGACAAGTTTGTAGCCGCATGTCAAACTGAAGAAGGTCTCGAAAAGATGATTGCCTTCGCTATTGAGAATAGAGGTGAATAATGGCATACCGGATTCAAGCTAATAGGAAATATCTTTCATTCACCGTTCACGCTATTGCTAATACTGGTGACATTATCGTAGCTGGTAATAACTCTGTTAGCAACGTAGCACTATCTGGTGAAGTGCTTGATGGAGCCTACATTACACAAGTATGGGCTGGATGTCCTTCAGGTGCTAATGCGTATTGGACTATCAAGAGGGGCGCAAATACGGTAGCCGTATTGGACTCAACAGGATACTATGACTACGCTGGTTGTGGTAATCCGATCACCCTCGATCAAACTGCAAACGTCTCTGCAACACTGACAGGATCAGCTGTTGGTTATCTGATGTTTGAATGCCAGAAGATCGGTGAAGGTGGTACGTTCGAGCCTTCGGAATACCTACAAAACTAAGGACTGACAGATGAAGCTGATTACAGAACTCAACGAAAGCGTTAAATACGTAACAGAAGCTACCGAAGACGGTAAGAAGAATCTGTATATCGAAGGCCCTTTCCTGCAGTCGGAAATTAAGAACCGCAATGGTCGTGTTTATCCACGCAGCGTAATGGAACGTGAAGTTAATCGTTACAACGATCAGTTCGTTTCAAAAGGCAGAGCGATGGGTGAGCTTGGACACCCTGACGGTCCTTCAATTAACCTCGACCGGGTATCACACATCATCGAATCGTTGAAACAAGACGGTACAAACTGGGTTGGTCGTGCAAGAATTACGGATACACCAATGGGTAATATTGCTCGTGGTCTTATTGAGTCTGGCGCACAGCTTGGTGTTTCTTCTCGTGGTATGGGTTCCTTGAAACTCAACAGAGAAGGTATCAACGAAGTCCAGGACGACTTTCACCTTGCAACAGCAGCTGACATCGTAGCCGATCCATCAGCACCTGATGCATTTGTAAACGGCATCATGGAAGGTGTTGATTGGGTTTGGGAAAACAATATGCTTGTTGCGAAGACTGCTCAAGAGCAGGTTGAGCGCGCAACTAGGTCCCGCGAATTGGAAGAAAAAAAGCTTCACATCTTTGAGAATTTCCTCAAAAAATTATCAAAAATCTAAGTTCAATAAATAAGTAAGCTAAGATATCTTTAAAGGAGTCAGAAATGGCAAAACAAGAATCAACTGAAATCGTAGAGAATGAAATTCTCGACGAAACAGCTGCTGCAGATACTCTGAAGCCAGGTGCTGGCTCTAATGCCGGTGATGTTGGTAAGACAGAAATGATGGCTGCTGTTGTTTCCGCAATGGGTGGTATGTCTAAGAACGAAATCAATAAGTTTCAGGAAGTACTTAACCAATATGGTAAGAACAAAATTCCTGGCGCTGAAGATAAGTCGGCCGCTAATAAGGCATCTATCGCTGCTAAGGGTGCAATGAAAGAAGACATCGAAGAGATGTTTGCTTCTGACGACCTTTCTGAAGAATTCCGCGAGAAGGCAACTACCATCTTCGAAGCTGCTGTTAATGCACGCATCGGTATGGAGCTTTCACGTCTTGAAGAAGAATTCGAAGACAAGCTGGAAGAAGCAGTTGGTTCAATCGAAGAAGAAATGACTTCAAAGATCGATTCATACCTCGACTATGTTGCTGAGCAGTGGTTTGAAGAAAACCAGATTGCTATCGAATCTTCATTGAAGGTTGAAGCAGCTGAGAGCTTCATGGAATCAGTTAAGACTCTGTTTGCAGAGCATAACGTTGAGCTTCCAGAAGACAGCGTAGATGTAGTAGAGTCACTTGAAGCACGTGTTGCTGAACTCGAAGAATCACTGAACGAAGAAATCACAGCTAAGATCGAGCTCGAGAAGCTGGTTGAAGCTGCTGAAAGAGAAGCTATTTTTGACGATGTTGCAGAAGGCCTCGCCGAAACACAGGTTGAAAAGCTTCGTACACTTGCTGAAGGTCTAGAATTTGCTGACGCAGATACCTATCGTAAGAAGGTTGAGCTCGTCAAGGAAAACTATTTCTCAGGCAAGAAAGAATCTTCAACACAGATCATCGTTGAAGAAACAGCTGCTGAATCAGAAGATCAGCTAACTGAAGAAGCTCAGGAAACATCTGCACGCCCTGATATGGCAAAGTATGTTACTGCAATCTCTAAGTCAACTAAAAAGTAATTTTATTATAAATAATAAACAGATCCACATTAAGGAGGGATTAAATGCTAGCTGAGGAAGTACAAAACAAGTGGCAGCCTGTTCTTGAACACGCTGACCTCGATCCGATTAAGGATTCACATCGCCGTTCGGTAACAGCTCAGATTCTTGAGAATACCGAAAACGCTCTCCGTGAGTCAGGTGCTGCAAACGCAAGCCTGCTCGCTGAAGCTCCTAATAACGTAACCGGTTCATCCGTTGACAACTTCGACCCAGTATTGATTTCACTGGTTCGTCGTGCAATGCCTAACCTCGTTGCTTATGACATCTGTGGCGTTCAGCCGATGACAGGCCCAACAGGCTTGATCTTCGCAATGCGCGCTCGTTACTCAACTCAGGGTGGCACAGAAGCTCTGTACAACGAGTCAAACACTGGCTTCTCTGCGAACCCAGAAGGTAACTCAACTGTTAACACT
>Ga0222715_10005623_pt1 | contig 10658 bp, 8 predicted proteins | sample C33_9DmetaG_FD_165056 | JGI IMG/M metagenome (GOLD analysis project Ga0222715, IMG submission 165056) | Estuarine water microbial communities from San Francisco Bay, California, United States - C33_9D | ecosystem: Environmental > Aquatic > Marine > Unclassified | place: USA: California... | reverse complement strand
AATTGGGCATGACCTCAGCTCAAATAACAAAAGATTTCCAAGCAGCACTGCCAACTCTTGCAGTTTATGGTGATCGCTCTCAAGAGGTATTTAAAGGTCTTGCGTCAGCTGCTAAGGTTGCTGGTGTTGAGATGAACAAACTTCTTGGTTTGGCAGGAAAATTTGATACATTTGCCTCGGCAGCAGAAACAACCGGTAAATTGAACGCAATTCTGGGAACTCAAATGTCTGCTGTTGATCTTCTTCGTCAGTCTGAAGAAGGAAGGATCGAGACTCTTATTTCTAGTATGCAAGCACAAGGTCGATCCTTCAAGGATATGGATCGTTTCACGCAGAAAGCAATAGCCGCTGCTGCTGGTATTGATGATCTTGCTGAAGCACAACGTATTTTTGGAATGGATATTGGCCAATATAAAGAATACCAAAACCAAATGAGCAGATCAGCAGATGTGCAAAGGAAATTCGAAGAAGCTGTTCAGAAAACTATTCCAATTCAAGAAAAACTACAATTAATCGCAGCAGAATTTGCGGTTGCTGTCACTCCAATATTAGAGAGGGTCACAAATTTTTTAGATGGTGTCCTTAAATTTTATTCATCATTTGATCCCGGAACAAAAGATATTATCAATAGCACAATTGTGGCTATTGGGGCTTTAGTATTATCAATTAAAACATTTGGAGCTGTGATTGCAATTGGTAAAACTTTGTTTCAACCGTTGGCTTTTATGGGCAAGATTCTTGGTATGTTTTCTTCAACAACTGTTGAAGCAGCCGAAGAAATGGCAGAGGCATCAGAACATGTTCCAGAAACAATGGAGAATATTTCAGAAGGAATTGGATCAGGAATCGAAAGAATTGCAGATGCGGCAGCGCATAATGCTAAGGGTCTTGGGATTTTGGTTCTTTCACTTATTGGTATTGCAGGCGCCGTTGCTTTGATGGGATACGCAATTAAGGGAACAGATTTCGGTGCTTTCGCTGGACTAACATTATTAATAGGTGGTCTTTTAGTAGTAGCTTTGCTCGCAGGAAAGATAGCGGCAACAGTTGGTGGAGCTTTAATAGTGGCAGCAGGATTTGCGCTAATAGCCGGTGGTATTGCCATGATAGGCTGGGCGCTACACGCATTCCCAGTTGATGTTTTGAAACAAGTTTCTTCAATCATGTCTTCTCTCGTTAATCTATCAATGGATAATGTAGCAGCCGTTGGTGGCGCATTTACTGCCCTTGCAACTGGTTTGCAAACTGTTTCAGATACTGCTAATCAGCTTGATGGAAAGAAAGTTAAGATCTCTTCTGTTATTGAGAATCTCGCTTTATTGAGCGTTGGAACTGCCAAAGATTCAATGACAGGAGCAAAAATATCAGCATCAGGTATCAATGTTGTTAATAACCTAAAGAATGCAATCAATTTTGACGGAATGGAAGTTAAGGTTTCAATCGGAGGCAAAGAATTTGAGGGTGCAATTCTCGAGGTAGTACAAAAAAATTAAGGTAACACAAGAATGATTCCAAATTATTATTTTAATTCCTCGGACAAATCTTCCGAATATGCAACCAAAACTGGTGCTTTGCTTGAGTTCAAAAGTATGATCTCTGGTGTCAATGTTATATTTAAAGCATTTTTAACAGATTTTTCACAAAACTTTGCTTCAACATGGAACTCAGAGAATGTATTCGGGCGCATGGACCCAATACCAACATTTGACAACACAAAAAGAACAATCTCGGTTGGTTGGGATATTCCGTCGTATGATATTACCGATGCAAAAAATAATCTTCACAAATGCTCCGTATTGGTTCAAATGCTTTATCCAAATTATTCTGCAACTCAAAACTACACACCCGAAGGTGAAGACGCAGGAGCTTTCTCTTCAACATTGGCCAATTCATTAACAAAACCTCCTCTTTTGAAACTTAAATTTGCAAACTTAATTTCGACTTCTGCAATGGGAACAGATGATGGTCTTTTGGGCTGGGTTGATGGTATTAATTGGCAGCCAAAATTAGATGAAGGAATGTTCGCACACAACGGCAAGTTCTATCCAAAAGTTATTTCTTTATCTTGCACATTCAATGTTCTTCATCAAGAAAATCTTATTAAAGACAACAAATCACAATTACCCGGTTTTCCATTTAATTCCGATGCCTTACCTTTGGAAGCGGACAATGCTAATGATTTAGGTCTTATGCCATTAGCAAATCAAAATATTAAAACCACGATGGGAGACTAATGATGTCCAGAAATTCAAACAGAAAGAAAGCAACCAATAATCATTCCCAATATGAAGAATTGTTCGAGAACAGAAATATAAAACAAATTCAACAATATCGAACAAAAAAATTAACTTATCCCTCAAAAGAACAAATTGATAATCTTGAATTAACAAAGTATTATTGGCAAGCAAATGATAATTTTTATAAGGTCTCCGAGAAATTCTATGGTGATCCAAAATATTGGTATATTATAGCTCAATTTAACAAAATTCCTTTCGAGGGAGATATCAAAGTTGGAGACACATTAATGATCCCTCGCCCTTTGGCTAGAGTTGTGCAGGTGATGAAGTAATGGCTTTATCAGATTCACAAAAAGAAGAAGTGCTTCGGGCAATTTATGAAGAGTCGGACATATCTGTAGAACTTGCAACATTAATTTTAGAAGACTTTACGTATAGATCTTATGTTGATAGCGTGGACGAAGATGACTACGATGCATTGGAAAATTCTTCTAGTAATTGGCAAGGACTTCTAAATACATTAACTATTAATCCCACGGCATTAGCTGTTTTTACAGCAAAATATGCAGCACAAATAGCAGACAAAATTAATGGCGGTGGCTCATTTCAGGTTAGCGAATTAGATCTAATAATCCGTAATAAAGACGATTTTAATAAAAGTGCTTCTTGGGCATCACAAGCATATCGATATTATACGGGTGAGTCTTCAAATTATATAGATGCGATTATCAGCGCTATTATCGATAATCCGGATTCAATACCAATCAACTCAATTCTTAAAAGCGGATCTGAATTTGATATTGAAGGTTCTAAAAAACTACGTGATATATTAGATACAACAGGTGTTGATTTAAGAGATTTGCATCATGTTGGAATTATCAAAAGCAACGATGGAACAAATAAATATGCGCTCGCAGACGGCGCGAGTCCGGGGCGGCAGGCCACTGAAGGTACAATTGAAATAGCTTCATTCGATAGTGTAGCAAATGGTAATGCCGAGATCGCAGAATTAAAAAATAAAGAAACAAAATTTACAAAAGACTTAGGCGGTGGCCAGCAATTCAATGTATCAAATATTAGAAACACTGCTCCTACAATTTTTGAGGCTGTTTATAAAAGATATGTTTTCGCAATTTTCAGCGACGGCACAAATCCTCTAGACGCATTCAATAATTTAACTCAAGTTTATGCTACAGACGCTGCTCCTTTAATTTTAAAAGATTTTGAAAACGATAGAAGAATTGAACTTTGGACTAATCTTGTTGCTGCTAATGCTGATGGTCTGATAACAGCAGATGAAGCTGCTGATGCTCTTAATTCTGCAAATGCCGCTGCTTTATCAGATGCTAGTGATGCGGGATTATCTGGTCGAATCAATGAAACCGATGGACTCTCTGATGCAGATATCGAGAAAAGACAAAGGTTTTTTCAACAATGCGTTCTTTTGCTTAAAATGAATGAACTTAAGGAGTATTATTCAAATGATTTAACTTCAGATACTAATTCTGGTTTTCATGACTCTGCTCCTTATAATGATCGTTTTTATATGATAACAGACGGAGAAGATAATTCGACATTTGTCAATACTTTGATTGCGCCAAAAGGCGACACAATTAGAGATTTCATGAATATAACACCAGATATTCAAGCATTTTTAGTACCAAAAATAAGATTATTTAAAGTTTATGGAACCGGCGAGAGCCTAAATCAAGTAGAATTTGTTTTTCGTAATAACACATATGAAAATAATTATATGTCTAAATTGTTCTCCGATAATTCTGCTGTCATTAGAGGCTCTGGCTATGGTATCAAAGAAGTATCAATAGGATTTGAAGGAACCTCGCCGGCAACAGCAAAAAATGATATAAAATTTGGTCTCAAGTTATATTTCCAAGATTTCCAAGATTTTGTGAAAAGATTTAATACTGTTGATTCAAAGGGCGAAGCAGCAACAGCAAGATTTGTTGATTTGATTTTATTTGACCAAAAAGAAAATCCGCAAGTAACTGATAATCAATTGCGACAACAATATGATCCTCAATATTACAGAATCAGGGCCGATATAGGCTGGCAGGTTCCCGACTCAAATGATCAACAGTTTGTGTCAGCATGCAACAAAAGAGGCTTGAGTGCAGCATCTATTAAAAATGCAATTGTTAAAATGAATAAATCTTTTTACTTAACAATGGTCGAGCACAATTTAGATTTTGATAAAACAGGCGCAATCACGATTACCGCTGATTATAGAGCTTATATTGAATCTCAATTAAAATCAACAAGATTTGATGCACTTTCCGATCCTACTATTGTTGCTTCTAGAAAACAAAGACAAGAAAAACTAGCGGCCGCACAAAAAGCCTGTACTCCGGGCGAAATAGCTCAACTAAAGTCAATTTATAATGGACAAGAAAAAGCCGAGATTGCAACAGTTCAAAAAAGAATTATAAACAAATTATTTGAAAAAAATAAAATATTTAATATAACAGTTACGGATGATGGTGGTTTTAGAGAATCTGGTGTATTCTCAAAAATACCAGAATACTACGCCGAACAAAATCCAAAAACATCCTCTGGAGATTCTGAGGATTTAATTCAATTTTTCTATCTTGGAGATTTATTTTATATTATTCTTGATTCAATGTATGGCGAATCCGGAGAACCTAAAATTGATAAAACAAAATTTATATTACCAAGTATTGAATTAGAAGCTTATCTTGGCGGCAATAGCGGGTATACCATAAATGTAGCAGAAATCCCTATTTCCATCAATTATTTTAAAGAATGGTATACGCAAACAGTTGTCAAGCCACAAAGAAAATCATATGCTATCATGTATTTTATAAGAGATTTATTAAATAACTTGGTTGTTGATGCTCTTATAGATACTTGCTTTAATAGAGATTACGTCAAATCTTTTAGATTTGATACCACAACGGTTACAACAAATGGCGATGTACTGTCTGGCAAAGCAAGTAGTACAGATTATGTTATTAATATTGCAGATCCCGCCAATTCAAATTTGTTTCCTTTAACAGCAGAAAGCTCCACCGGTGAGCCAGTAGACATAGCTGATTTAGTTTCTTATGTTTTTATTATACCGGTCTATAATACAATAACTAACAAGGGTCTTGGAAATTATTACGAGGATATTAATAGAGGAGTCTATCATTTTGAAATCGGAGCAGACAGGGGCATATTGAATGAAGTTAAGTTCAGCAAAATTGACATGGAATATATTCGCGAAGCTCGATTTGAACAATCAAGAGGAGTTGACGATCTTTTGCAACTTGCGGCTGTTTATAAAGCATCTCTTAATTTATTTGGTAATACTTTGTTTTATCCCGGAATGACTTTGTTTATTAATCCTTTTGGCATTGGTGGGCTTGATTTTATTCCCTCCGATCCTAATTCTATAGCTAATAAACTTGGTCTTGGTGGATACCATCTCGTTACAAGAGTCAATTCAATTATATCAAATGGTTCTTTTAAAACAGATGTTGAGGCGATGTTTGTGTATCCGGGCGATGGAATAACCAGAGCTTTAGTTCAAGGAAATAATCAGCCAAAAGATAATCCGGGTGAGTCTGTCGAAAACACTTCTCAAACACAGAGCCAAGAAGATGCTTATTTCTGTGATACTTTGATTAGAAGAGAAGCCGATTATTTGAAAGACATTACCAGATCAGCTGAATCTGATGAAAACAATGACATCGCAGCACCTACAGCAGAAGGAGTTACTGAGTCTTATAATCAAAAACAAGGTTCTCCTCAATCAATCCCGCCACCAAACGCACCAGCTCAAAGTCAGCAAACTACAAATACCGAACCGCAAGGTACTATTCTCGATTCAAATAATAGGCCGCAAACTTATTATAGTGTCGAGGTAAATAATGGTGTTTTTTATTATTATGATCAAAATGGCAATCTAATTGTGAGTTATTAATTATGGCTAGATTTAACGGAAAGAATGATACAGACCAAACCAAAAACCTTATGGCCCAAAGGAACAATTACAACTATGGAGCCTATGCTAAGGATGCCGATGGTCTTGATATAAAACCAATAACAGATTTCAATTTCGCAGAACGAGCTTATTATGGACGTGTGGATTCTAGATTAAATCCAGTTTATCCGGATAATCAATTTATTAAATCGGTTCCTTATGTTAGGCAACCGGAAACCACTCCATTTTTAATGGATTTTGTCGCAGATATGTTTGGAACATTATCAGAAAAGTTTTTTAGATCTTGCAAATTAGGTCAAATACCACAAAACGATCCTTATTTTACCGATCTTGTCGCTTATAATTCTTATATTGATCCTGCTTTTGATTATAAAGAATATATCACAGCAATATTAGACAATTTTAACAATGATTATCTATTTGGGGGCAATAGAGAAAAAGATGTTAAAACTGTAGAACAATATGTAATGCATTTAAAGAACTATAGCAAAGAATTAGGTGCAACTTTTCCCTTGACATTTTCTGGATTTATGTTAAGTAATCAAAGTAGCATTTTTAGTTCTGGTCTCGCAGTAACAATAGCAGACCTTCCAATGGATGTTGACGAAACCAAGGATGATCTTTTTATTAGAAACAGGAGTTTTCCGCTATTTCTTAATTTTGCAAAAGAAACAGGCTTTTCTGTAAACAAGAATGTGCCATATATGTTGGTTGCTGATTTGGAATCACCAATAACCAAAAAGTATATGGCTAAATATCTTCTTGGTTCCACCGATAGTGTTTTTGGAACAAGATATAAGCAAACTTACACCTCCGATTTTGATAAGCTTTTAGATAATATTATAACATCTTATAGGGTGTTTGTCAATAAAAAACCTTATATAAAAACTCTGAAACCTTGTAATGGTAAGACTATATCGGAGATATCTTATAAAGAAAATATTAATAATAATGTTATTAGTAGATTAATTAATAATAATATATTATTTATAGATTTATATATTAATATAAGAAATATAGAAGAAGATAATCCTTTAAATGAAAATGAATTAATGACATTTAGTAGAGATATGAAAACTTATTTACAAAGATACGATAGATTAAAAGTAATGGAATTAATTAATAATAAGTTCACATCTGTCAGAAAGTTCAAGGACGGAGGGACATTCTCAAAAATAAATAAAAGAAATTTAAAAAAGGCCTTGACAAAAAAGATGGAGGGTGTTACAATATATTAAATCGGAGGCAAGATGACATTTCAAACATTGGACGACAAACAAGACTGTAAAGGAGTATTTTACAACGGAGATTTTTATTTTGATAAGTTGCCTCGCAATCTAGATCTTACATGGTCTTGGTCGGAACATTTGGAGGATTATAATGTCGACTTCGCAGAACTTTGGGTTAATGGACAGAGCATTGATGATTGCGCTCCTGATCATCTTGTTGATCGTTATGTATTTCGAAAGCGACGGTTGGAAGCACACGTTAAGGCGATTGTTGGATCAAAGATCAACTTGGATGATAATTGCATTTATGACTTGGTGCCTCGGCATATTCTGCGGCATTATTATCAGTTGAGAAACGAAATCACCGAATGGGTCGTTGCGAACAACCCAAAACCAAAGAATTACTCTTTCCTCGTCGAAACACAGTCGACCATCAATAAAATAAGACAGCAGGAATTGCGAATAGATTGGGATAATCACAATCTTTTGTTCCTCAAAGACCCAAAGGCAAGATCACTCTACAAACGATTTGCAAACCAAAAATCTGCTGTTATTTACAATCTTTTTGGCACAATCACGGGTCGTTTGACCACAACCCAAGAGTCTTTTCCAATTATGAATCTGAAAGCAGAACATCGCAAAATTGTGATGCCACAAAACGATCTTTTCATTGAATTGGACTTCAATGCCGCCGAGATCCGCACGCTGCTGGCTCTTGCTGGAATCGACCAGCCATCCGAGGACATTCATCAATATAATATCGAAAATGTCTTTAAAACCCCAATGAGCCGAGACAATGCGAAGCGACGATTCTTTGCTTGGCTTTATAATCCCGACTCAAAGGACGAGGAACTAAAAAATTATTATAATAAAGAAAAAATACTTGACAAGTGTTATAAAACAGGTTATATTAATACTATCTTTGGAAGACAAATAGAATGTGATTCATTTCATGCTTTAAATTATCTTCTTCAGAGCACTTCATCGGATAACTGCATGGATAGAGCAAACAAAATAATGAAAATGCTGTCTGGTCGCAAGTCCACAATCGCTTTCTGTCTCCACGATTGCGTTGTTCTCGACTTCTCGAATCAAGACGCTCATTTGTTGCCTCAAATCAAGCAGGTATTCGAGCAAACTCGTCTTGGTAAGTTCAAAATCAACCTAAAAGCAGGTAAAACTTATGGATTATTGGAGGATTTCTCATGGTAGTGATTGGTCTTGGTAAAGCAGGCTGCTCAATAGCCGAAATGTTTAAATCTTATGATAATTACAAAGTTTTGACCTATGATGGAGGAAAGAATGTACCCCTTAATGAATCTTCAGAAGGATACGAAAATGAATTCCCAAATAAAAAAGAACTTGCAAAGATCAAAGGAGAAACTATCTGGTTTTTTGTTTGCGGTGCAGGAAAGGTTGCTGGGGCGACTCTACGATTACTTGAACAAGTCAGAGAAAACAAAATAAATATTGTTTATATCGTACCTGATGTTTCAATTTCATCAGATTTGTCCAAGAAGCGTAACAAAGTAAGCATGGGGGTGCTTCAAGAATACGCTAGATCTGGTTTATTCGAGGCAATTTATCTTGTTTCTAATAATTCTCTTCAAGAAATCGTTGGAGAAGCCCCATTGGCCTCTTATTATTCAAAAATGAACGAATTAATCTTTAATTGTGTTCATTCAATGAATGTTTTCGCTCATACCGACCCTGTCTTTGGACAATTACATGAGCCAAAGGAAATCTCAAGAATCAGAACCTTCTCATTCTCCGAGACCAATAAAAAAGAAAAAAAGTTATTTTTTCCACTTGACAATGTAACCGAAACATGTTATATTAATAATATCAAAAAGAGCGAGATTGAAAATAATTCAAATCTTATCTCTGAGATAAAAAACAGACTAGATGATGATATTATTTCTTCATTTACTGTTTACCAATCCCCTTATGAGCATTCTTATGCTTATGGGATTCACTACACTCATTTCATTCAGGAGGTATAATGAATAATTACGTAGTTTACACTGGTACCTATACCAAGCAAGACGGAACCAACCGTACAATGCAATTTGTCCGCACTCAGGACCTTCCAACGGATCTATTTGCTCCCTATGAGCGAAATCCTAAGCGAAAAATGCAAGAAGGCTATGAATTAGTCTTTGATGTTCAGCGAATGGGTTTCCGAGCATTTAATTGGAATACCGTTCAAGGTGAAGTTGTTTCGAAAGAACAGAGTATCGACTTCCCAGAATAAGTCTGTGGGGCGTGTTAGCCCCCGAGTTCGGGAGATCTCGTAAAAAATCTCCCCTGTTTAAAAAAAATACAAAAAACACTTGACAAATGAGTCAAAATATGTTATAATTATATATGTTGAAAGTGATATTTGACTTTCAGCGTTAGGGTAGATCCCCACAATGATTAACTAATAAGGAGATAAAATCATGGCTATTGATCTAGACGCAATGCGAGCAAAACTCGAAGAATCAAAGAACGGAGGTAAAAAGAAAGCATCAGACACTAAATGGCGACCTCAACAAGGAGACCAAACTATTCGTATCCTTCCAACAGCAGACGGTGATCCGTTCAAAGAATATTTCTTTCATTACAATGTTGGTAAAAATCCCGGACTTCTATGTCCAAAGAAAAATCATGGCGGCGACTGTCCAATTTGTGACTTTGCTTCCAAGTTGTGGCGTGAAGGCGTTGACAACAATGATGAAGTAGCGAAGAAAGAAGCAAAGCAACTCTTTGCCCGAAATCGTTACTATTCTCCAATCTTGGTCCGAGGCCAAGAAGAAGAAGGAGTTAAAGTATGGGCTTATGGTAAGCAAGCATATCAAACTCTTCTTGGATATGTTCTCGATCCAGACTATGGTGATATTACAGATCCAGATAAAGGCACAGACATTGTCTTGAATTATGATGTTCCCGGAACCCCCGGTACATTTCCAAAGACAACTCTTAAACCTCGTCGTCGTCCCTCCGTTTTATGTGACGATGCGGTAGCAGACTGTGCCGAACTTCTTGACTCGGTCCCTGATTTCTCTTCTTTATTCGAGGAGAAAACAACCCAAGAATTGGAAACTATTTTGAGCGACTATCTCGCTGGCAATTCGAGTGCCTCCGATGATGATAGTGCTGGAGTTGAAAAGTATGCGTCTTCTGGCGACGCAGTTCTAGAAGCAATGCAAAGACTTCAGGGTAAATAACAAAGTCCAGTGAGCAATC
>Ga0222715_10005622_pt1 | contig 10660 bp, 7 predicted proteins | sample C33_9DmetaG_FD_165056 | JGI IMG/M metagenome (GOLD analysis project Ga0222715, IMG submission 165056) | Estuarine water microbial communities from San Francisco Bay, California, United States - C33_9D | ecosystem: Environmental > Aquatic > Marine > Unclassified | place: USA: California... | reverse complement strand
TAAATGATTTATATTATGTTCTATAAACGGATATTTTTTTATATTAAAAGTACTAATACTAAAATCATTTGACACCGCATTAGCATTTTTATAAAACCCATTAATATTATTTATAACATCTTCTGTGGCTTTTAATTCATAAAATTCTTTTACAATAGAATTACAAATATTTACTAAATTATTTTTAGGATTCATAATTGTATGTAAATTATCAAAAATGTTATGGACTTCGCTGATTATTCCTTTTTCAGTTAAATGAATATTTATTGTTCTTGTTATTTTACGTATATAAGTTATTAAATTTTTTAATTTATTTAAATCATCTGCTTCGTCTATATTATGATTATTGCATATTATTTCGGTATTTTTATTTGTACATAATCTTATTCTCTCTTTTTTTGCTAGTAAATTTTCTATAAAAGATTTACACTTGTCTGATACTCCTTCTTTAGTGGCCCAATCTTTTTGTGCTAAATGAGCAATTAATTCTGATCTAAATAATATACCAAATTTCCCCATATCACTTGTATTACAATCAATTTGTTTTGATGTGTATGAGTCATTAATCGTATCATTTTCTTTTTTTATATCTTTGAAAAATTTTATTCTTTGAGCAGAAGCAGAATCAACATTTTCATCTAAAATAGAAAAATTACTTTTTATTCTATATAATAAAAATCCATTTGCAGACTCCAGTTCTTCTATATTTTGATTTGGAATTTTTGCTTCGGCTGATTTTGCTTTTGCTGATTTTGCTTTTGCTGATTTTGCTTTTTCTAATTTTGCTTTTGCTGATTTTGCTTTTGCTGATTTTGCTTTTGTTTTTGTTGCTGATTTTGCTTTTGTTTTTGTTGCTGATTTTGCTCTTTTTGGTTTTGGCTCATTAACTGGTGCATATCTCTTAGTTGATGTTCTTTTTCTTTTTTCTCTAGAACCACCACCATCTACTTCCATTATATCTAAATTATTAGGTAATAATGCAAAATCTAAATCGCTATAATTATTAAAATAATCTTTTTTATTGGTTTTCATAAAATTTACAAAATTTTTATTTTCATCTTGTTGCAACCATTGATTAAATTGATGTAAAATTCCGCATATAAAGTGTGATAAACCAGGTATAGTATCAAATATGTTACAAATTAACGTTATATTTTCTGTTTCTATTGAATAATATATTATATTGAAATAAATGTTAATAATATTTCCTCCCATTAATACAACAATTAAAGATTGGTTATTGTATTCATTTTTCATAGTTAATGTTTGTCCACCATTTAAATAATTTATTAATAAATCAAACAATTCTATAAAAAAAGGAAATTTAGACAATTTACAATTGTCTAAAAATTCTTTTCTTATTTTACGTTTTATACTTTTATCATCTTGTTTACCAGTTGTCATTTTTCCCAATTCTTTTATAAAATAATCAATTTTAAAATTTATACCATTATCTAAACTATGAACAATTTTTTCTTTACCAAATTTATTGTTTGCAGATGTAATTGTTAAATCAAATAACTCTCCTCTGTAAAATTTTGCAACATTATGGGGTTTTTTTTCTACTGTTGCCATTATTTAATTTAAACTTAATATATAAATATATTTAAAATTTATACATTAACTAATATATTATTGAAAAAAATGTGTGGAATTAGTTTTATAATATCAAAAAATAAAATAAATATAATAAAAGATTTACTAAATAGTTTAGAATTAATACAAAATCGCGGATACGATTCTATGGGTATTTGTTATTATGATACTAATAATCAAACTTTTAAAATAGAAAAAAATGCTTCAACACAAAATAGCGATTGTTTTGATATTTTAAAAGAAAAATTTACAAATAAAAATATACAATCATATATTGGATTGGGTCATACGCGTTGGGCAACTCATGGTGGAAAAACTGATTTAAACTCGCATCCACATTATTCCGAAAATGGTAAAATTATATTGGTTCATAATGGTATTATTAATAATTTTGATCTTTTAAAAAATAATCTAATAAACGAAGGTTATAAATTTTATAGTGAAACAGATAGTGAAGTAATTGCAAATTTAATAGAATATTATTTATTAAAAAAAGAAAACAATATTCAAGATGCAATTAAAAATACCGTAAATAATTTAGAAGGAACTTATGCGTTAGTCATTATTGATACTACCGATAATAACAATTTTTATGTAACACGCAAAGGTTCTCCGTTATTAATAGGAGCAAATGATAATTATATAATTTGCACTTCAGAAACCACAGGATTCAATGGATTAATATATGATTATCTTGTATTAATGACAATAATATTTTAAAAATAAATATTGAAAATAATTATGAATTTATAAAAAATAAATATAATGATTTTAATATTACAATAAAACAAGTTGATAATAATGAAATTATTACTTCTTGTAGTCTATATAAACATTGGTTAAACAAAGAAATAATGGAACAACCAGAAACAATTTTAAAGGCATATAATAATGGAGGACGTATAAGTGAAGGAACTATTAAGTTGGGGGGACTTGACCAATTATCACAAATTATAAATTATATAGAACATATAGTATTAATTGGATGTGGTACAAGTTATAATGCAGGATTAATTGGAGAAGAATATTTTAAATCTACTAATAAATTTATTAGTGTTAAAACAATAAATGCGTGTGAATTTACTAGCAATGATTTGCCAAATATAGAAAATAAAGCAAAAATTTTAACTATTTTTTTAAGCCAATCAGGAGAGACATCAGATGTTTATAACTGTTTAAAATTATGCAAAGCACATGGAAGTATAACTCTTGGTGTAATAAATAAAGTAGATTCGTTAATTGCAAGAGAAGTTATGTGTGGTGTTTATTTAAATGCCGGACCAGAAATTTCAGTTGCATCAACTAAATCATTTACATCTATGGTATTAGTTTTATCATTAATTCAAATGTGGTTTTCTAATAATTATTTGAATAATATTGAAAAAATAAATAATTTACGTTATTTATCAAAGACAGTTTATAATATGTTTTATGATGCCAATTTTACAGAAGCAATTGAAGGAACAAAAGATTTTATAATTAAAAATAATATAGAAAATATTTTTATATTAGGAAAAAATAAATTATATCCAATTGCTTGTGAAGGTTCGTTAAAAATTAAAGAAGTAACTTATATTCATTGTGAAGGATTCAGTGCGGGTGCATTAAAACATGGACCATTTGCATTATTAGATAAAACAAATTGCACATTTTTATTGATTGATTATAATGATCGAGCAAATTATCAAAATTTAAAATCTACATATTATGAATTAAAAGGACGAAACACCAATATAATTATAATTACAAATTCTAATGATGTAATAAGAGAATTAAAATTGAATATTAATGATTATATTATGGTTTATAAATTAGATTTTTATAATGAAATTATTTTCAGTATAGCTTTACAAAAATTAGCTTACGAAATCTCAATAGCAAAAAATATAAATCCCGATAAACCGAAGAATTTAGCTAAAATAGTAAGTGTTGAATAGAACATATAAATAAAAATATGTTTATTATAAATTTAAAGATATATTTAAGACTAAATATAAAATTGATTTAAAATTATATATAAATTATATATAATTTCAAAAGAATGAATACACAAAAGCCATTTTTAAAGTGGGTTGGAGGTAAAACACAATTACTTCAAACCATTATTTTAAAAATTCCAAAAGAAATAAATAATTATCACGAACTATTTTTAGGCGGTGGAAGTGTATTATTATTAGTATTATCATTGCAAAAAGAAAATAAAATAACTATTAAAAATAAAATTTATGCATATGATATAAACGAAAATTTAATTAATGTTTATAAACATATTCAAAGCAATAAAGATGAATTATATGAATGTATTGATAAATATATAAAAGAATATGATAGTATTGATGGTACTATTATAAATAGAAAACCAGCATCAATTAATGAAGCAAAAACATCTAAAGAAAGTTATTACTATTGGTTAAGAATTAAATATAATACTATAAGTAAAGATAGTATTGAATGTTCGGCATTATTTATGTTTATTAATAAAACTTGTTTTCGAGGTATGTATCGCGAAGGACCAAACGGATACAATGTTCCATATGGTCATTATAAAAAAACACCAACAATAATTACTAGGAAAGAATTAGATAATATAAGTGAATTAATAAAAAATGTAGAATTTATTCATAATGATTTTAAAGAATCAATAAAAAAAATAAAAGAAGGTGATTTTGTATATTTAGACCCACCTTATGCTCCTGAAACAAATAAATCATTTGTAGGATATGTTGCAGATGGTTTTGATTTAAATATGCATAATTGTTTATTTGATGAGATATTAAAATTAGATAAAAAAAAAGTAAAGTTCTTAATGAGTAATTCAAGAGTAGATTTAGTGTTAGAAAAATTCAAGGACTATAATTGTGATGATATAATTGCACGAAGGGCAATAAATTCTAAAAAGCCAGAGTCAACAACAATTGAGGTTCTAATTAATAATTAATTATTTGAGTTAATTATTAAAAAGTTTTTTCCCAAAATCACTGCGCAAATAAAATGCCATATATTTATTTTTAAGAATGTGTTTTTCATATACAAGAGGGGTATAATTCCCTGTATTTTTATTTTTAGATGCTTTCGTTCTAATCTGCAATAACTCATTTGGTCCAGTGATGGTATAAAGTTCACCTTTGTTAATGTATATATTTCTAATCGCAATGCATATATGGTTATAGTCTTCGACTAAATGTTCAAAATGAAGAGGATGAATATCTTTGTTAAGTAAAGCAGAACCTTTATATGTGCCATTTTTATTAAAAGCTATATAGAGTATTTGTTGTAATTTTATACCTAACTTGCTTTCTTCAAATGGTATAATTTGTTTAATAATTTCATGTAAACAATGATTAAGCTGTGTTATACAAATAGTCTCTCCGATAGTATACGTTTTAACCTCTCCATCGCTCAAATCAGTTAAAGCAGAGCTGTTTGGAATTCCAAGGGCAAGTTCAAGCATTTGTCCTCGGCTTCCTTTGTTTTTGCTTGGAGGTGGTATCATATTCCATGTAACATTAGAAAGACGCGTAATCACCTCTTGAGTTGAGAGTTTATCTTTTTGGTATAACTTTTCTTTCTTGGGTTTTGTGTCAGTCTCTTTGTCATCAACTAGCATAGCCATCTGCTTCTCAATAACCTCATTGTGTGAAGTAACAAGCTCAATAGCCATTGACATTTTTGTTTGTTGTTTGTTGTTTGATGTTTGATATATTGTTTTTTTTATATTCAATTTTTTTTAGAAGCCCCAAACTTTGATATTGGTAAAATTTTACAAACTCATCATTCCTTATAAAATATAAAATATAAAATATTTTTTATTTTTTATTTTTTATTTTTTATTTTTTATTTTATATTTTATATTTTTATTTATCTTCCCATATTTACATTCATTCTAAATCTATTATTTACTATTCGTTTAAATTTATTTGAATTTATTTTATTATTTTCTGACACATTTTGACTATAAAATAAACCAGAATTATGTGGTATTAAAGTATTAAATGATTCTACATTAATATTATATTGATTAACAAAATTTTTAGCTTCTATAATATTAGATTCTATATTATAATTTAAATTATTTATAGTATTTAAATCATCATTCATTTTGTGTTTAACATAATTAGATGGTTCTTTATTACTTATCATTCTTAAAGGATTATCCACTAATTGTATAATTTCTTTACTTTTTATTGGAAAAAATACAGACCTATCAATAGTAATATTATTTTGATTAGCACGTCTATTTATTTCATTGTCTTCAAATCCCCACCCCCAATTGTTTGGAAAACCTTTAAGTTTTTCAAAATCTTCACCTTTTATTGAAAAAATTCCCCCTAATGCATAAGTAAAACCATAAAAATGTTTTATAATATTTTTTTCTGTTTCAAAAGGTAACATATTTTTTTTAGTTGGATAAGTATCTACATCATTAAACACAAATGTTATATTTTTATAATCATTTGGATATTTTTTTTTAAGTATTAAAAATCCTATATTTTTTATTGCACCCCTATTAAATGGTCGCCCATCGTAGTCTTTTTGACAACTATAATAAATTTCATAATCATTTTTATCATAATCTTCTAATAAATCATTCATAATATTAGAAAAATTAATTTTTTCACTTTTTCTATTTCTATAAGGTACAATAAAAACAATTTTAGGGACACTCATAAAAAAATTATACTAATATATTATACTAATATAATTTTTAAAATAATTATTTTTTATTTTTAACCATATTTTTTTAGTATAACTTCAGGAATTAATACCGTTTTATGTATTTCCAATTTTTTAAAACATTTATTAATTGTCACTTCACTTATTTTACTAATATTATTAATAGTAGATTTAGAAATATTTAAATTACAATATTGTGAGACAAAATAAATAATTCCAGCAGATATAGAATGAGGTGTATTTTCCGGAATTAAATTATTTTTCTCTATTTTTGTTGCAATAAATTTACATAACTTTGTCAGTTCATTGTTAATATTTAATTTACTACAATATCGCTCTATAAATGATAAAGGAGTTGTTTTATTTAATTTAATAATATCATCATTCACATTTTCTCTATCTATTTCATTTATAATAGTCAACGCATTTTTACATCCTTTAGTAGCACTTGTATTATCTAAATTAAATATATCTGCAATTTCTTTTGCCGTTCTTGGAAAATTATTCACCCTACATGAAATATAAATAGATGCAGCAATAATACCATCGCGATTAAGCCCTCGAAATGTTTTTGTTTCAGATATTTTTTTATGATATCGCATAGCATCATCTACTATCATTTTTGGTATTCCCGCATTTTGTGACATAATATTAATAAATTGAAATTCATCATATTGTGATTTTTCTTTATACGGCATTGATTGCCAATCCGTATAGCGCTTAATTTTATGCATTTCATAACTTGTTTTGCCTGGACATAAAATCTTACAACTATATGATGATTCTCTTAACAATGGATTGATGGGCATTCCACATCTTGTCGGGTCACTACTAGTATTATCATCAGCACCATAATATCTCCATTCAGCGCCTTGATCCAAATTATCTTTATAAATAATTCCACATTTTTTATTTGGACATACTAGAAAATTATCATCTCCAACAAATAATTGATTTTTACATAAATTACAAAATTCATTTTGTATAGTTTCTGCAAAATTATTATTACTTTTAGAAGTATTTCTATATAGACATTCCAATTTTTCTTGTTTATTATTAGTATCATATTCTTCATCAAATAAATTCCATATATTTTTCAAATTTTTATTTGAACTATTATTTTTATTTTTTTGTGTGCTTGTTTTATCATTTATTGTTTGATAATTTTCATATTCCATTGTATGCTTTAAATATTTATATATATGTTTTTAAACGTATTAAATAATATTTTTATCAATTTAAAATAAATAAAAAATTATATAAAATTATTAATATATTATTCATAATATTATATTAATTATTTTATATTAATTTTATTTACATAATATAATTAATATAAAATTATGGAAGAAGAAAAAGAAAATTTACATAAAAAAATAACAGTTCTTGAAGAAGAAAATTTAAAATTAAAAATGCAATTACAGGAAAAATCAAGTACAAATATAAATTCTGAATTAGTATCTGAATCAGATGTCAATCCCGAACCCGATACCGATACCGATACCGATACCGATTCCGAACTCGATTCCGAGTCTGATAATGATTCAGAATCACAATCTTTTATAGATAATAATATTAATAATGAATGTCCAGAAAAAATAAAAGATTTTTGTAGTAATTACAAATCATTAACGATAATTGTAAATTTAATAAATTCAGAAAATATTAAAATTATTGATGAAAATAACAATCTAGAAAAATTAAAAATATTATTTAATAAAAATAATAATATTAATAATAATCCACAATTTGGTGGTGGTTTTTTTAATGATTTATTTTCTAGAGGAAGTTCAATATATGATAGTATATTTAAAGATTATATAAATGAATTTAACGTTAATTTAAAATTACTATTAGAAACACCTGATGTAACAAAATATGAAAATATAAATAATAATAATATTATTATAGAATTTTTAAAAAGTTTTCATTTTCAAAAAGATGAAAATTTAGAAAATTTTTCTGTTATTAACTATTATCATTTATTAAAAGAATCTAATAATTTATTAAAATTAAATACAAATGAATATACAAAGTATTTAAAAAACAATGATTATTCAAATTTTAAATTATTATTATTAGAAAATTATATGTATGATTTTGAAATTGAAAATAATTCTTTTAAATTATTGTCATTTTTAAAAATTAATACATATTATACTATAAACAAAAAAATAATTCAATTATTAGAATATTATTTTAAAGAAACATCTTCATTGTTAAATCATAAATATATTAAAATAGATACAAGTGATACAAATGATACAATTGATACAAAGCAAAATTTTATTATTACTTATCAAAATTCTTTATCTGAAAAATGTGATAAAATAATTAATCATATTTATAATGAAACATTTGAAATTTTTAAAATTATCAAAAAATATGTAAATAAAAATGTTAAAAATATATTAGATTATGAGTATGAAAAATATCTTTACATAGAAAATGGAAAAGAATATATTAAAATAGATGCATTGAAATTTGATATACAACAAGATGTTAAATCACCAATTGGTGAAGAAAAACCACCTGAAAATCAAGTTGAAGAACCAACCGAAGAACAAACAGGAGAACCAACAGGAGAACCAATAGGAGAACAAACAGGAGAACCAACAGGAGAACAAACAGGAGAACAAACAGGAGAACCAACAGGAGAACCAACAGGAGAACCAACAGGAGAACAAACAGGAGAACCAAATGAAGAACCAACAGGAGAACCAACAGGAGAACCAAATGAAGAACCAACAGGAGAACCAACAGGAGAACCAAATGAAGAACCAAGTGATTTATCAAAAGATCCAGCTAGAGATCCAGAAGAATCAACCGATTCAGAAAAAAAAGAAGTGTTGGGTGGAAAAAATAAAAAAACTAGAAAAGCCAGATATTAATTAAAAAATAATTCAATTAATAACTTATTTTTTTATAAATCATTTATATCTAGTTTTTTCAATAAATTATTACTATAAATTAAACTTCCACTTGGTTTATATGTTTTAATATCTTTATAATCATTTGCTTTTTCTTTACCCGAAGATGTTGATGCTTTATTTTTAGTATTAAACATTAAATCATTTATATTATTATCATTATTATTATTACTATTATTATTATTATTATTATTATTGGAATCATTATTATTTATTATTAAATTACCATATTCATCTACTGCTTGCCCTGTCTTTTTTTTTATTTCATTACGCACATATGCAGGAACCCAATGTCTCCAACCAATAAATAATAAATTCGGATGTGTATATCGCACAATAAAACCATTAGCTCTTAATTTCTCTATTACAAATGCAGTACAATCTTTATGATCATATTTTGGTATTCCTATCATCATTTCAGGCACTAAATACCAACAACACTGATCATTTATTAATTGTTTTGATACATATTTTATTTTATTATGTATTCGTATTAAAATTTTATTATAATTTGCTAATACATTTAAATCTTGCTGTTGTTTTTTACTATATAATTCATCCATATTTAATTTTAAACTTTCATCTTCATTATCGGCTTTATTATTAAAATTATAAAAAAAATCGTTACTCATTATTAATAATATATTATTTTAATAAAATATTATTAACATAATAATATTTAATTAAATATTATTTATTAAATTATTATAAATAATACTTATATTTTGAATGAATAATAATAATATTAAACATATTGTATTGAGCGGAGGTGGACCAGTTGGATTAGTTCAATATGGTATATTAAAACGTCTAAGTTTGGAAAATGTTATTAAATATGAAAATATACAATCAATTTATGCAACTTCTATTGGTGGATTTGTTGCTTTAGTATATTTATTAAATTTTGAATGGTCATGGATTGATGATTTTTTTGTTAAACGTCCTTGGGAAAACTTAATAAATTTTACATCATATGATTATATTAATATTTTTTATACTAAAGGCTTGTTAAATAGTGACTTAATTTTAGATGCTATTAAACCACTTTTATTGGCAAAAGATTTAAGTTTAAATATAACACTAAAAGAATTATTTGAATTTAGTAATATTGATTTACATTTATTTACTACAAATGTAAATGATTTTAAAAAAGTAGATATAAATTATAAAGATTTTCCAGATATTAAAGTGTTTGAGGCATTAACAATGACTTGTACAATACCTGTATTGGTAAAACCAATATTTTATAATGAAACTTATTTTTTGGATGGATGTATTTTTGTTAATACACCATTTTATGAATGTTTAAAAACTGAAAAATGTAATAATAAAGAGATATTAACATTAGTAAACGATAAAGATAAACCAATTGATGTAAAAAATCCATTTTATAAAAATTATAAAACCAATAATACTAATATTAAAGATTTAACTGAAGATATTAATCTAATAAATTTCTT
>Ga0222715_10005619_pt1 | contig 10665 bp, 8 predicted proteins | sample C33_9DmetaG_FD_165056 | JGI IMG/M metagenome (GOLD analysis project Ga0222715, IMG submission 165056) | Estuarine water microbial communities from San Francisco Bay, California, United States - C33_9D | ecosystem: Environmental > Aquatic > Marine > Unclassified | place: USA: California... | reverse complement strand
CGAAGTGCAGTGCGGAGACAGCGGCGAAGTTCGCGAAGGCGAATGGTCGGATGAAAGAAGCGCGTTTGAGCGCAGACGAGTTCGATTACGCGAAACGGTTAGGCGTGATGGAGCGAGGCGTGGATGCGTTAGAGAAAGAAGCACTGGCAAACGGGTACGCGTCGAATGATCTGACATGGTTCGACCTGAAGATGCGTGTGAAGGACCGGCGCGCCGTCTTCGTGGTGAATCCGGAGGATGCCGGATACGTCGCGGCGACGTTGGGGCATGAACTCGGTGAGGAGGTGATCGTGTACACGGTGGCGGACATCGTGATGATGGCTCACGAGAATCCAACAGCGTTGACCCATTTGAAACAGATCGCAGGCGCGTATACTACTCATGTGGATATAGCGGGAGACGGGGAAGCGCCGTGGTAGATAAGGTTATTGGGATAAATGGGAAGCCGTTCGATGCGAGAGACTTTGAAGACGAGAATCGGAAAGCTGTTGAGAAGATGCTGTTTGACGTGGCTGATGATATCGATACGGGTGGCATTATTCCGCGTGGAATGGCGCTTACGATTATTCAGGAAGATGGGGAACCTATTTTCTGGTTTGGTGGTAGCGAGAAGGACTTGTTCATGCTTTACGGGTCAATCGAAGCCATGCGCCAAACATTCTGGGAAGCAGTGATAAAAGAGAAGCAGGTTGAGTATGGTGAGTAAGGTAATAAAGGGCGATCAAGGAGAGCGGTTGCCTAAGAACATGGAACGACGTGAGCGATGGTTCGAGATGAGTGCTGATGCGGTCGCACTGGAAACAGAGATCACTGATTGTGTTGCACAGGGGGAATCGCTTCATGCTTGGTGTAAGCGCAAGGATATGGCGTACAACACAGTGAACGACTGGATAGCTCGCGATCCTGCTCGCAAGGAACGCTATGAGCGCGCAAGGATAAGCAGAGCAGAGTGGCACGTCTCTGACATCGAGGAGATGCTAACGGAGGTGCGTAGAGGTGATCTTGATCCTGCACGAGCAAGGGTGATTGCTGAGAACAAGCGATGGATAGCATCACGAATGGATCCACATCTATGGGGCGAGAAGATGCAGATTAGCACCGAGATCAACATTGGAGACAGGTACTTAGAAGCGATCAAGCGATTGTCGGCACCTGATGTTATCGAAGGCGAAGCAATAGATGTAACACCGAAAGATGGCTAATAACACAGCAAAACACGCACCGACGGAGATACGCGCGCACGAGCAGACGTGACCACTTTGTGACCGGCGACGTATTATCGATTTAACATAATGATAGTTATGCGCCGAAGTAACTTGTCAACGTTGCGACGTAAGTTGTTGATTTCGTTGGGATCGTTGTCAGGCTGTGGACAAGTCACGAAACGGTGGTGACGAATTGGTCAAAACTTGAACACGAAAATGCGCCCATCTGTGGATAAGCACCCCCCCATGCGATTATTTGACGGGGCGGCGACGGCAAGAACGTGACACACATCGGCGTAACCCCTAGGGGTATAGGAGCGAAATGAGCGAACCCACAAAAATTCAAAATCCATTTGACGATTTCATCCTGAAGTACCGCAACGATCCGGTGCTGTTCGTGGAGAAGGTCTTCGGCGTACAACCGGATGACTGGCAGTCACAGTTTCTCCGAGCAATCGCTGACAATAATCGACGCATCAGCGTCCGATCGGGTCACGGCGTGGGCAAGTCCACTGCGGCAAGTTGGGCGATGCTCTGGTATCTGCTGACGCGTTATCCCGTGAAAGTCGTGGTCACGGCCCCGACCAGTTCGCAGTTATTCGATGCGCTGTTCGCCGAGATCAAGCGTTGGGTGAAGGAGATGGACCCTGCACTTCGTGATCTGCTTGAGGTGAAGTCCGATCGCATTGAGTTGCGCCCGTCACCGACTGAGGCGTTTATCTCAGCGAGAACGAGCCGTGCGGAGCAACCTGAAGCGTTACAGGGTATCCACTCCGATAACGTCATGCTTGTCGCGGATGAGGCGTCTGGTGTTCCCGAGGCGGTCTTTGAAGCGGCGGCGGGTTCCATGTCCGGACACAATGCGGTCACGGTCCTGCTTGGGAACCCAGTGCGATCGAACGGCTACTTCTTTGAGACACATAATCGTCTCAAGGATGAGTGGTTTACGTTGCACGTTAATTGCGAGAAATCGAAACGAGTCTCCAAAGAGTTCGTCCGTGAGATGGCGATTAAGTATGGCGAAGAGAGTAATGCGTACCGCGTCCGCGTACTCGGCGAGTTTCCGTTAAGCGATGACGACACCATGATCCCGTTCTCTGTTGTTGAGCAAGCGATGAACCGTGACATCGAGGTAGATAAGTTCTCGCAGATGACCTACGGCATCGACGTAGCCCGCTTTGGGTCGGACAAGTCCGCTCTAGCTAAGAAGAAGGGCAACGTGATTACCGAGGTGAAGAAGTGGCAGGGACTTGATCTCATGCAACTGGTCGGCGCGATTAAGAATGAGTACGACGCCGAAGAGTCGTTGGATCGTCCGTCGAGTATATACATTGACTCGATTGGTCTAGGTTCCGGTGTCGTCGATAGACTACGCGAGATGGGCCTGCCCGCGATCGGCATTAACGTCTCCGAGTCACCGGCCATGAAGACGGCTTATGTGAACCTTCGTGCGGAACTCTGGGGCAAGATGAAGAACTGGTTGGAGCAACGCGGGTGTGCATTACCCAAGGATGATGATCTGCTTGCCGAGCTAACGGCCCCCCGCTACACATTTAATTCGTCGGGGCGGTTGCGACTGGAGTCCAAGGAGGAAATGAAGAAGCGCGGTCTATCGTCGCCTGATTTGGCGGACGCGTGTATACTTACCTTAGCCGGTGATGCGGCTGTTGGTATTTATGGGTCTGCTAGTGGGTCTAGTTGGACTCAACCACTGAAGAGATTGATTAAAGGGGTTATCTGATATGGCAATGGCCGGTCGCGGGTTGTACGCGAATATTCACGCAAAGCGTAAGCGGATTAAAGAAGGGGCTAAAGAGCGGATGGCTCGCCCTGACGAAGCAGGATACCCGAAGGCGTCAGCGTTCAAGGCCGCCGCCAAAACCGCCAAGAAGAAGGCGAAAGGCCGTGCCTAAACCGGCAAAGGGTAAGGCGAAGGTCAAAGTCACGGCGACCGGGAAAAAGGTTTCCTATGGTGCAAAAGGGTCCAAAGTGCGCCCAAACACGCCCAAAGGCGATGCGTACTGCGCCAGAAGTTATGAGCAAATGAAGCAATACCCGAAAGCCGCCAAAGACCCCAACTCCCCCCTCCGGCTATCGCGTAAGCGGTGGCAGTGTTCCGGCAAGAAAAGTGTGAAGAAATAATGGGTGTATTTAGCAAAACGTTTAGCTTACTGCCTGTATTCGGGAAGGGAGCCGAGAAAGGATTCAAGGGCGAGGCTCAGTATTACTCTGCCGCCGTTGAAGCGATTCGCAACTTGCCACAGAACAAAGGCACACCGGAGCAGATGATAAATCTGCTGACCAAGCAGAAAGGCGTTAAGAAAGCTGAACTGGATGCACTCAAGCTCGATAAAGCGTTTGAGGGTCGTAAAACGATCACACGCGAGGAGCTACTAGAAGCCGCGCAAAATGCGTTGCCTGATGTTGGTCGCACCCGTAAGGGTTCTGGCGCAGGCGTTGTACGCGCCGACGCTGAAGAGTATTTCGCTCAAGAAATCCGTGACGGTGAGCATTACCGTTACAGTGAGCTTTTCAATAAAAAAGCCCAAGAGAAGCGAGACGAGTACAGTATCGTCCCGAAAAAGGATGAAAACGGCGAAGAATATTACAAGGTCATTGATATAGACGGTGAGGAGGAAGACTTCGCTGATTTTGATGAAGCACAAGAACACATTAGTGATGTCGCAGAATCATGGGCCGATGAAGAAATCACGGTGATGTCAACAAGCGACATCCTTGATGAGGTGCAACCATCGATGCGCGACATCATGGCATCAGTACCAGAAAGCGAACGCCTAGTCGAATCAACGCGAGACGACTCAATTACGAGCTTTGGTGACCCAACGTTCCGCAATTACTCGCAACAAGGCGATTACGGCCCAGAATATCGTGAAAATGTTCTAACATTGGATTACAACGACCGTGGGCAGGGTATCCCATCGAACCTACGCGACGCGGGAGGCCAGTCAACTCACTTTACTGATTCGGGCTATCTACTGCACACGCGTGGGTCAGAAGTCTCTGTCGGCGGAGAAACTGGGTACTTGCTCGACGAAATCCAGTCGGACCTGCATCAATCCGCGCGAAAGAACGCACAACGAGGTGTTCAGCCATACAGAAGCGATGCCTACACTCCAGAACGCCAAAAGTTAGTCCAAGAAGGCTTAGACAAGGCGCTAGATGCCAAGAAAGCATACGCAGAGAAGGTTATCGATAAGGAACTCGATTTCCGCGATCAGGTGTGGAATCGCGTTGAAAGAGCCGTAAAAAGCGGTGAGTTTGAGCCAAAAGGTGATGGCGACCCGTACATCGACATCCCGCTCGACGATAAGAAGGAAGGTGGAGCGGTCATGCGGGTTGTTCGCCCGTTACGCTCAGAAGAGGTTCGCACTCAGATCCCCGCTGTCGCCAACAAAGACAACATAAACCTTAGATACGAAATACTCCGCGAGCGTGAAGGTGGTTATGACCTAGTAAATAGGGGTCGTGATATATCGTTCGAGGGTATTGATGAAGTAGCTTCGCAACAACGAGTTTGGCACAACTCAAGCACTTACGATATCGGCCCAAGGTTTTTCCAGACCTACGACTTTGGCGACATGAACCAAGATGCGGCCAACGGGATCATGAATGACGTTATTGCTAACTTCCGCGAGTTTGGATATCCGTATCGCGAAGCCGAGCAACAGTATAAAGAAGCTCTAGCTGAGGCGTTACCGCGCGATGTTATTGGTGGAGGCAATTACGCGCCAGACATCAGTATGCTTTCAGACGAAGAACAGAGTTCTCTGATGGGGAGCCTGATGACGGTCAATGATCCGCATTACCATGGCCTAAACCAAGCAGTGCGTGATTATGGGTTGCGTAAGAATGAGTACGGCCCAGAAACAGCCGCAAGAATGGTAGGACACGTTGGCGACCGAGTAACCGTTCCTAACGATAGCGTGACTGCGGCTCTTGAAAGGTATTACACAAATGAGATGGGGCCAAACTACTTCAGTGGCGTTCCAGAAAACCCGATGCCACAGTTTCCGTTCAAGGATGCAACCGGCATTGGTGTTAAGGAAGGCATCAACGCGGCAATCGCTCAAGGTGCTGACAACTTAGTCCTACCGGACTACCTAGATCAAGGTTTACGCTACGAAGACATGATGACCGACAGGGCGCGTCAAGGTCTTGAGAACTATTACCAGAACCTACCATCGAACAAAGTATTCAAGGAACTTGGACTCAAGCCAGAGTTGAAGCCGGTGTCTCTGTTTGACCGAGATGGCAACTACCGCACAAAAGAGTTGCCAGTGGTAAAGCTGACAGACGAGTTCAAGACGAAGGTTAAGCAGGAAGGGCTACCGCTGTTCACGCGTCCAGAGTCATTGCTCGGCACGGGCATGGTTGCGACACAAACGCCTTCTCTATTCGGCGATGAAGTTGGACAAGAGTTTGCGGACGCGCGAGCATACCTGAACGAGCGCGACCCGAACTACAACTACGGCGGACTGCTACCGCTCGCTCGCAACAAGGACACAGGTCTTTACAAGTTCGCGTTGCCAGACGTAGCTATTGAGATGGGCAATGCGTTCCTCGATTTAGCTGAGTCATCACGCACAGGCGTCGCACGACCAGACGCGGCAGTCGGGTTACTTTTCTAAGGACGAAGCATGGCTCAATCAGGAAACATCCGCCGTAAATCACGAGAAAACTTGCGTGAAGGGAACGTATCAAATCCAGTAAATACCTATGCTGAAGGGCTGATGGCTATCCCTGATACTGTGATAGACTACGCTTCATCTGCAACGCCTCAGTCACTTTTATCTGATGCAGGCGATTTCGCTAAATCAAATGTCACCGGCATGATTGATGCGGCCAAGGAAGACACGCTTGGCTTCGTTCTCGATATGATGCCGATAACAGGTGAGATCCGCGCCTTCATGGAAGCGGAAGAGCTTCGCGAGCAGGCGGAGAAAGCACGTCAAGACGGAAACACGGAAGAAGCGGAGACGCTCGCACAGTTGGCAACAGTCACAATGTCAGGTGCGTTACCGCTATTGGGTATTTTTAGGCGCGCAACCAAGATGGGGATGCGCCCAACGTATACGGTAAAAGATGATGGCGTCTACCTCACAGTCAAAGCGGACCAAGGATCTGATTCCGGATCTGGAGCCTCTGGAAGCGAGTTACCACGAGGTGATGATGGAAGCGCAACTCCATTTACGGAAGAAGAACTTCAAGAAGTTCTCAACGACCCAGACCTCAACTTCGCACTCCAACTCGCAGACCAAGAATCAATAAAGCGCACTGGTCAGCCGTATGATGTGACGCTGACTCAGAATATGCCTGAGTCGAACATCATCAAGCAGTCAGCGATCGGTCAGACTTTCTTAATCGCGACAAAAGGCGATCCGCGTTACGGCGAGATCGTGTTCGAGGAGTACAAGCGCAAGTTCCCAGAAATCGTTGAAGAGTCAGGCGCAACGAACTACGACGAGTTCGTCCAAGCGGCTTATGGTCAACTTGGTAAAGAGGTCAACGAACAGTTTGACGAACTATCTGCGACAGGATTGCAGACGACCTACCATCAAGGTGATCTGAACTACGCTGACAGCGACGCCATGCGTATGGATTTGCTTGGCAACCGCAATCTAAACGTTTACCGAGGCGGTGATCGTCACGATTTTTTGAATGAAGTTGATCCGATCACAGGACTCAATACCAACGAGAAGTTCCGTGCAGTGCATGACGCAATTGGTCATGGCGCAGAAAAAACAACGTTCGGCCCAATTGGCGAAGAGAAAGCGTTCGGCATTCATTCGCAAACGTTTTCTCCGTTAGCGCGTTTTGCACTGGCATCCGAAACACGAGGCCAGAACAGCGTAGTCAACTACACTCCGCTTAATGCAAAGGTGTTTGAGAAGATTAATCGTCTCAACGAAGAGCGGCGTAACGCTTCTCCAGATCGTCAGGCGGAGATCGATGCTGAGAAAGCAGAGATCTACGAAACAGAGTTCCAGTACGCTCCACAGAACGCAGTTCTTATGCCTCCTGACTACACGGACCCAATGTATAGAAACCCATACGGCCAAAGCGGTCTTCTCGACGACATTCGTCCGCTCATCACTCCGGAAAAAGGGACATCGTTTTCGACGCCTGCTGTACACATGAGTAAGCGCGGAACGATCGGCAAGGAAGTCGGCGAAACGTACCAGACAGATCCAAGCGCATACGGATCAGGACATCGCGGCGATGATTACAACCGCATGGAGCCAAACAGCAATATTCGCCCAAGAACGTATTTCTATCTTGGCAACCCAAGTGAGGTGAAGGGCGAAACTGTTGGCAACATCGGTCAGCGTCCTTATCGATATGGTGCAACGCTTGAAAATATGTACGATTTAAACGAAGACCCTATGGGCTTCACACCATTGGTCAGATCGACCAAGAACCTGCCATCTTACGTTAATCGTCGTAACATACAGGAACAGCTAATCAAAGATTACGGTTACACAGGTTATGAAGGCGGATTATTAGAAGGGCAACGCGCCGGTCTGGTATTCTACCCTCAACCGGTTAGTCTTCTGGAGATCAAGAAGTAATGGATCAATACAACGAATACGATAAGCAGGGGTCAGCGATTGACTCGGCTCTGAAGTCGATGAGTGACATGGGTATCGACGTAGAAGCGCCTAACGAAATGAGTGATGACGAATTTAACGGCATCATAACCTCAGAGATCGACGACGCGATTGACTACATCGACAACAACATTTCGCAAGATCGGAACACCGCCTCCCAGTATTACCGAGGCGAACCGTTCGGCGATGAAGAGGAAGGCCGTTCTGCTGTTGTCTCAATGGATGTACGAGATACTGTACAATCCATCCTCCCGTCTTTAATGAAGGTGTTCACGTCCGGCGAGAAGGTTGTTGAATTTGTGCCACACGGTGCAGAAGACGTTGCGATGGCAGAACAAGCAACTGACTACATCAACCATGTGTTCATGCAGGAGAATCAAGGATTCAAGATTCTCTATGAGGCGTTCAAGGATGCTTTGGTGCGTAAGGCTGGTGTCATTAAGTTCTACTGGGACGATGCGGTCGAAGTATCAACAGAGAATTACACAGACCTAACACGCGAAGCGATGATGCTACTTCTTGAAGAGGAAGACGTTGAGGCGTCAGCCGTTAAAGAAGTACCACTTGGTGACGTGGTTATGGTTCAGCCGCCTGTCACGGATGAGATGGGCAACGTTGTTCAAGAAGCTGTTTACGATCAGCCGATGTCATACGACTTGGAATTGAAGCGTCGCACCAAGCGAGGCAAGATCAAGTGCGAAGCGTTACCGCCTGAAGAGTTTTTGATTGACCGCCGTGCGAAGTCGATCCACGACGCAACGATGGTCGCTCACCGTAAGATGGCGACCGTTTCTGAGTTGGTCGCGATGGGCTACGACTTTGATATGGTGATGGAGAACGCGGGAGAGGATTTCCAGTTCGACACCAACAGCGAATACTACAACCGGAACCCAGTTGCGACGCTCAAGAACTACGTCGCGAAAGATGACTCGAACAAGCGTGTTCTCTACATCGAAGCCTATGTGAAGGCGGATTATGATGGTGACGGCATTGCGGAACTGCGTAAGGTGTGCTGTATGGGTGACTCGCATAAGGTTGTGCGTCACGAGCCATACGACCACACCCCTTTTGCGGCCTTCTGTCCTGATCCAGAGCCACACACGTTCTTCGGGCAGTCGTTAGCCGACATTACGATGGATATCCAGAACATCAAGTCGCACATCCTCCGGAACCAGTTGGACTCACTCGCTCAATCGATTCATCCACGGATGGCGGTTGTTGAGGGTCAAGCGAATCTGGAAGACGTGCTGAACTCTGAAGTAGGCGGCATTATCCGTATGCGCGCTCCAAACATGGTCCAGTCATTCTCACAGCCGTTTGTTGGACAACAAGCGTTCCCGATGATGGCGTATATGGATGAAGTGAAGCAGGCTCGGACAGGGATCAACAAAGCGGCGGCAGGTTTAGATGCCGATGCGCTTCAGTCCACAACCAAGACAGCAGTTGCGGCAACCGTGACAGCGGCACGTCAGCACCTAGAGTTGATTGCGCGCATCTTCGCAGAAACGGGTATGACTGACTTATTCCGTGGATTACTCAAGCTGTCGATCTTGCATCAAGACGAGCCGAAAATGGTTCGCTTGCGGGGCAAGTTTGTTCCTGTTGACCCGCGAGCGTGGCAGGCAGGATTCGATGTGACAGTGAATGTTGCACTTGGTGGCGTCGATGACGAACAGAAGATGGTTCTGCTTGAGTCTGTTGCACAGCGTCAGGAAAACATCATCTCTCAGTTCGGCTTAGAGAATCCGCTTGTCACCTTAGCGCAGTACAGAAATACTGTCGGTAAGATCATTGAGACAGCAGGATTGAAAGACGTGGATAACTACTTCATGTCACCAGATAGTCCGCAGGCTCAACAGATCATGGCCCAAGCGTCACAGAAGCCGAAGAAGAAGTCGCCAGAAGAAACACTGGCAGAAGTTCAGGTTCAGCAGATTCAATCAGAGATGCAATCAGCGGTGATGAAGTTGCAGTTGGACCGCGAGAAGATGTTCATGGAAGACGAGCGCAAGCGTGATGAGCTTGATGCGAAGCTGACGCTGGATGCGATTGAGCTTCAGGCGAAGTACGGTACACAGATCGACGTTGCTGAATTGAAGGCGGAGGTCGAGCGAGAGAAACTCGCAGTCCGCGAGCGCGGAGCAACCATTAGGCAGATGATGAACAACGCACCACGAGGTGAGTGATGATATTTACAAGACGGGACATTGAGCTTGGAGAAAAGGCTCGATCCGTCGTCGAGAATGAGACGTATAAAGACGCATTTGTTACTGTTCGTAACAGATATGTCGAGTCTCTTATCAATACGGCGGAGGACGAATCGACCAAACGCGAGAAGGCGTATATGGCGATCAGGATGCTAGAAGAGGTGGAAGCACAGCTTGTTAGCGTCATGGATAAAGGAAAGTTGGCTAAACAACACCTTGACAAACTTAACCGTAGATAAGGGATAATGTAACCATGAGTGACAACCAAGACACTGGATCACTATCAGTAACACAAGCCGCGAATGTATTTGGCGGACTAATGGAGCCTAAAGAGGTAACACCAGAAGTCGTCGAACAGGAAGTGGTAGAAGAGTCCGAAGCAGATGCAGAGGACGTTGAGGTAGAGGACACGTCAACCGAGGAATTTAGCGAGGACTCGGAAGAAGACCCCGAAGCCGGTTCGGAGGAAACGAACGAAGCAGACGATGAATCGAGTTCCCAGACTTACACCGTCCGAGTAGATGGTGAAGAAGTCGAGGTAACTATTGATGAATTGTTGAGCGGGTATTCGAGAACTCAGGACTACACGCGTAAAACGATGGCATTGGCCGATCAGCGCAAGTC
>Ga0222715_10005616_pt1 | contig 10667 bp, 8 predicted proteins | sample C33_9DmetaG_FD_165056 | JGI IMG/M metagenome (GOLD analysis project Ga0222715, IMG submission 165056) | Estuarine water microbial communities from San Francisco Bay, California, United States - C33_9D | ecosystem: Environmental > Aquatic > Marine > Unclassified | place: USA: California... | reverse complement strand
ACAAATACAATTAGCAATCCTGCAACAGGCGTAGGTACTCTAGCAACTTTAGCAGAAGGTATATATTATGCAAGAGGGCATTTTGTTTTTACATCTGGTCAATCTAAAGTTATATCTAGATACACAGATAATCCAAGTGCAAATTTAGGATTTATAGTTGCTGAAGATGTTATAACAGCAAGTGATGATGCTAGCTTATACGACAATCAAGGAGCTGCACCCAATTTAACAGCACCTGGAGCAGATCGTTATAGAATCACTTTAAATATAGCAGTTGAAAATGAAGTTGATTCTGATCAAAATTTTATTCATGTTGCTACTGTTAAAGATGGTGAAATTTTTAATGCAATTCAAGTTAATGATGCTTATAATATTCCTACTGACGTAATTGCTAAAAGAATATTTGAAAATTCTGGTGATTATATTGTAAAACCGTTTAATATTAACTTTTCGCTAGATTCTGAATCTACACATTTATTATTGAATGTAAGTCCTGGTACAGCAGTGGTTGATGGATATAGAGCATCGAGAACATTCCCAACAACATTAAGAATTAATAAACCAACACAAACCGTAGTTATAGAAAATGCAGCAACTCCAATCGATTACGAAAACTCGGTTATAGTGAATTCTAATGATTCATCAACAAACAATGTGCCAAATTTAAGCCAATATCCAATAATGGATTTACAAACTGTAACTAATTACGGCGGCGGATCTAATGCTAAAATTGGAACTGCTCGAGTCAAAGCTGTTAATCATTACGATAATAAATTAAAATATCATTTATTTGATATTCAATTAGAACCAGGCCAAGCTTTTAGAAACGTTAAAAGCATAGGTATAGATTCAAATACATGGTTTAATCCAGAATTAGAAAACGGCAAGGCTGTTATAAATGATCCATTTAACAATACTTCTTTATATCCTGTATCTAGGCCTCGTCCTAAATCAATAACAGATATATCATTTACAGTTCAACGCAGATTTACTGCAACTACAGATGGAACAGGACAAGCATCAATAAATTTATCAGCTGGTGGAGAAACATTCACAAACGTAAATGATTGGATCATAAGCAGTAACGACGGTATATATCATCCTAGTAGTTTATATACTAATCCTTCAATTTCTGGAAATGGGACAACATCTTCAACAATAACAGGATTACAAGCTAATAAAGCTATTACTATTTTAGCATACGTTAATAAAAGCACTCCTACGATTAAAACTAAGACACTTACTACAAGAACACAGGTGTTAGCAGGAGGTACTACTTTAAACTTAGATAAAGCTGATATATTCGATATTACTGAAATAATAAAAGCTGGTGATTCTTCAACTATACGAACTAATGATTTTATTTTAGATAATGGTCAAAGAGATAATTATTATGCACTTGGTAAATTAAATTTAACATCAGGTCTTTCAACTCCAGACAGTTGCCAAGTTAAGTATCGATATTTTGAACATGGTGTCGCTGGAGACTTTTTTGCAGTTAACTCTTACACTGGACAAGTTACTTATGATAAAATACCGCGATACAGACAAGCTAACGGAAGATTAGTTGAATTAAGAAACTTTTTAGATTTTAGATCTGTTGTTCATTCTGATGGAACCTTTAACGGATCTAACGCAAGAGTTATTGAACAACCACAACCAGGCAGCATTGTTACAAGCGATAATGAGCATTATTTAGCTCAATCTGGTAAACTTACAATTGATAGAGAAGGAGTTATCTCATTTACTTCTGGAACTCCAGGATTTAAACCAGTGCCACCAATTAAAACAGATCAAACTCTTCCATTATATGATGTTCTTTTAAATCCTAATACTGATAATGATTCGGATCTTATTGTTCGTAAATTAGAACATCAAAGATTTACTATGAAAGATATCTCTAGACTTGAAAAAAGAATTAGCAACGTTGAAGAAGTTGCTTCTTTAAGTTTATTAGAAGTTGATACTAAGTATTTACAAACATTAGATTCTGCAGGTGTTGATAGAACTAAATCAGGATTTGTAGTTGATAATTTCTCAGATCATAGATTGTCTTTTCCTAGAGTGCAAGCTGGCCATCGTGCTTCTATAGATCCAGTTGAGCAAATTATGAGACCAGCTTTCTTTGAAGATAATATAAGAATGATTTATGATTCTGCAGAATCAACAAATACAATTCAAAAAGGTGATAACGTTTACATTGCGTATGATGAAACTCCATATATTAGTCAAAATGAAGCAACAAAGGCTGTATTCTTAAATCCTTTTGCAGTAGTGATATACGAAGGTTTATTAACTCTTTCACCTGCATCTGATGAATGGCGCGATGTTAAAAGACTATCCGATAAAATTGTACAAGGTGGTACTAGGCTATCTGGTGTTAATGCTTATAACTGGAACAACTGGTCTTGGAGTTGGGGTGGAATTCCTACAGAAAATTTACGTGTAGGTTCAAGTACTAACACTCAAGGCGGAATGGTTAATAGAGTTGTAAGCGAAGAAACAATATTAGATTTAGTTGAAGACAGAGTTTTACAAACAGCATTTCTTCCTTTTATGAGAGCTAGGAAAGTTGGATTTAAAGTTCAAGGGTTAAGGCCAAATACACGTGTTTTTCTATTAATGGACGGCACAAACATATCTGATTATGCCAGATCTGAAACTTTTACTAGATATGGAACTAATCCAGTTGATGAAGGAAATACGCTCTTTGGTTTAACATCTCATCCTGATGGAACAACCACTTTAACTACAGATGGTAATGGTGAAATCGCTGGATCTTTTATAATTCCAAATAATAATACTTTAAGATTTAGAGTAGGTGATAGACAAATAAAATTTTTAGATATTAGTGTAGACAACGAAGAAAATGCTGGATGTATAGCAAGAGGCGCATACTCTGCAAAAGGATTCTTAGACACTAAGCAAGCAACATATACTTCTACACGCCAGTTAAATGTTCAAGGATTTTATGTTCCGCCACCAGTGTATTATAACCAAGGAGATGATGGAAATGGTCCTGATCCTAGCGGCAATCCACATGGCACCATTGATGATGATGTTATGGGAATAGGCAATTCTTCTATGGGTGTTAGTCACTCAAACGATGCACATACTTCTTCAATCGATAATGTAAATGGTAATGTAGGAGACGATTCAAATGATGATAGTACTGATAGCGGAGCTACGCACGTTTGTACAGCAACATACAATAATGGTTTAATTTCTGCAAATCACTTTAAAATACTTAAAAAATACGGATTAAATTTACGAAAAACCGATCCATATTTAATGAAAGGTTATGATATATTTGGCCCTAAGCTTGCAAGCTTAATTGGTAAATATAGTATATTTGACAATACAGGATTATTTTTAACTAAGTATTATAAAGCAAAACAAAATAACACTAAGCTTACACTATCGCAACAATCTTTCGAAATTTTATCAAAGGTAGTTTTAAGACCAACTTGGAGATTGATAGGTAGAATTGCAACAATGAAAAGGTATTTAAAATGGCAGTAACTTCAACTGGATATCAACTTAATAAACAACCAATTGCTCAATCGTTTTATGTTGATGAGCCGAATGGTATATACGTAACAAAAGTTGATTTATTTTTTGCTACTAAAGATGCGTCTTTACCGGTTCAAATACAAATAAGACCTATGGAAAATGGTGTTCCATCTTCATCTGAAATCATACCAGGATCACAAGTTGTATTAGCTTCAAGTCAAGTAACAACTGATCTTGTAGGTCCTGCTTTAGATCCAACTTCTTTTACATTCGAAGAACCAGTTTTTTTAAGAGGTGAATTAGATTATGCATTAATTGTAACCGCTGACTCTAAAGATTATCAAATTTATATAGCGGAAATAAATGAATTTACTTTTGGTTCTACTGAAAAAAGAGTAAATAAACAACCTATATCTGGCAGTTTATTTTATTCACAAAACGGTGTTACTTTTACTCCTGCACAAAATCAAGACTTATCGTTTGTTTTACACAGAGCACAATTTAAACACACTTCGGCAACTATAAGACTTAAAAATGCTGCTGTTCCAAAGGAATTATTAAGAGCTGATCCTATTACAACAACTTCTGGCTCTACTACAATAAAATTCTTTCACACTAATCATGGATTACAAATTGGTGATACAGTTGTTATAAGTGGAGCTGTTGCAGTAGGTGGAATTGGTGCTAGTGATATCAATGGAAGCCGTGCTATTATTAATAGAGACTATACAGGATATACTGTTGCTGCTGGAGCAGCAGCAACTACAACAAATAGAGGCGGCGGTAGTTTAGTTCAATGTACAAAAAATATATTATTTAGTACACTATATCCTCATGCAACAATGATTCAACCTAAAGGCACACTTGTTACAGCAGGAGCAAAATATACTACAGCGCGATCATTTGCAGGAACTGAAACTGCTTTTCAAAAATCAGCTAATTTTTTAGATATTAAATTAAATCAAACTAATGAAAGACGAGAGTTAGCTTTAGTGGCAAATGAAGCATCAGAGACTGCAGAACTTGGATCAGGTATAAAATCTTTTGAAATGAATATTAATCTTACTGCTCCAGAAAACACAGTTGCGCCAATGCTTGATCTTCAACGTTCATCTGCAAGTCTAATTAATAATATTATTGATAAGCAAGCGTCTGGTACAACAACAGGATTTAATGTTCCATTGAGGTATGTTGCAGAAGAAGGTGAAAGATTTGGAAGTCATGCTGCAAAACATTTAACTCGAGCTATCAATTTACAAACAGATTCTGTAGGATTGCGAGTTTATTTAGAAGCTAACGTTCCAACTCCATGTGATTTCCAGTTATATTATAGAACTGCAACTTCTGATGAAATTTTAGGTGAAAAAAATTGGGCAATTGCTACGCAAGAAAATACTCTTCCTAAAGATGATAATCGTTTCATTTTTAGAGAGTATAGATATCTTATAGGTGGACAAGGTGGATTCTTACCTGCTTTTACTAAATTTCAATTAAAGATTGTTATGAGAAGTACGAATCAAGCTGAAGTTCCAAGATTTCAAAGTTTAAGAGCAATTGCATTGAGTGTTTAATAATGAGTTTTAAAAAAGTTGAAGGTCACGTTGGTTATGTTAAAGATGAAAATGGTGTTGTTTTGAATGTAAACAATGACGAAATTGAAGTAGCAAGAAAACGCAAAGAATTGATGCGTCAAAAAGATAAAGAAATAAATGAATTAAAAGATGAAGTAAGTGATATTAAAAAAATGTTAACACAAATTGTAGAGAAGTTAAATGGCTAAAACATTCATAAATCTATCTGATCCAGTATCAACATTTGTTGAAAAAACAAATCTTATATCTACGCATTTAGGTGATATTTCATTGCTAAACGTAGGATCAGCAAACGATTCAGATCTAGTTGAAGCAATAAATTATATGAACGTAATAGTTCAAAAAACTGACTCAGATGATATCATTAATAGAATTATTACTACTGATTATGTTAGAGGGAAGTTTCAATCAGATAGTGCTAATGGTATAATACTCGATTCTAGTGATGGAACATTTTCTATTCCTTCAAATGTAATTAATACAGAAATGCTAGAAACAAATTCTGTAACAACTCCAAAAATAACAGATGCAAATGTTACAACTGCTAAAATAGCAGATGCAAATGTCACAACAGCAAAAATTGCAGATTTAAACGTTACTACTGGCAAATTAGCAACATCAGCTGTTACAACTACTAAAATTGCGTCGTCTGCCGTTACAACTGCTAAAATTGCATCGTCTGCTGTTACGACTGCTAAAATACTTGATGATAATGTTACGTTAGCTAAGTTAGAAGATAGAACTGAAAACCACGTATTAAAATATACCACTGGAGGAGAACCTACTAGCGGTACGATTGATACTGCTAATATAACTGATCTTGCAGTTACTAATGCTAAATTAGGAAATGATGCAGTTAATGGTTCAAAAATAGCTGATAACTCTATTAACTCTGAACATTACATAGATGGATCAATAGATAGAGTTCATCTTGCAGCTGATATTATTGATGGAACAAAGATAGCTAATGATGTTATTAATTCAGAACATTATGTAGCTGGATCTATAGATGCAGAACATCTTGGATCTAATTCAGTTACAACTACAAAGATTGCTGATTTAAATGTTACTACTGGCAAATTAGCAGCATCATCAGTAACAACTGCTAAAATAGCTGATGCAAATGTCACAACTGCTAAAATAGCAGATAATTCTATTACAATTGATAAAATTGCGCATAGAACTGCGCATCATGTATTATTAATGACAGGAGACGCAATACCTACTAGTGCTTTAATAGATTCTTCTAATATAGCGACTGGTGCTATTAGTGACAGAACATTAGCAGCTGATGCTATTGGCCAAGCTTCACTTGGTACTAATTCAGTTACAACTATAAAGATAGTTGATAATAACGTTACAATGGCTAAGCTCGAAGATAGAACTGAAAATCACGTATTAAAATATACTACTGGCGGTGCTCCTACTAGTGGCACTGTAGATAGAGCTAATATTACTAATGATGCAATTGATGGAACAAAGATAGCTAATGATGTTATTAATTCAGAACATTATGTAGCTGGATCTATTGATGCAGAACATCTTGCATCTAACGCTGTTACCAACGTTAAGATTGCAGCAGACGCAGTTAATGGTTCAAAAATAGCTGATAACTCTATCAACTCAGAGCATTACGTTGATGGTTCTATTGACAGAGTACATTTAGCTGCAGATATTATTGATGGAACTAAAATTGCTGATGATGTTATTAATTCAGAACATTATGTAGCTGGATCTATTGATGCAGAACATTTAGCGAGTAACTCAGTCACTCAAGTTAAAATAGCAGATGATGCAGTAGGTTCCGCGGAATTAAAATCATTATCAACTTTATTAATTAAAAATTCAGCAGGCACAACTCTTAAAACAATACATGGCGCAGGTGCTTAATTATGGCAGTCAGATCACCCCTATATTGGGATGGAACAGCTTTACGAGAAATGTCAACGTCTCAAGTTAATCAAATAGTTGATAGAGCTGTATACATTTATGGTAGTAATCCTAGTGCAAATGTTAGTGTTGTTGGTAGTGGTGGAAACATATCACCAAATATGACTGACACAAGAATGACAGCTGGTGCTTATTCGACTCGAGTAGACAGATATCCTAATGAAGGTGAAACTGCAGAGCCTGGTAGTGTTACAGTTACTTATGATAAGATATCTCAATCTAATAATAGTGTTAGTACACCAATTGATACAAATAGTAAAGCATATCCAGTGTACTATGATGGAAGTGACATTAGAGCGATGAATGCTACTGATGTTTTTGATACTTTTATAAATCCTGCTATTGACGATCTCGTTGATGGTAGTGATCGATCTGGAACTTATAGAATACATACTTCAACATCTCTTTCTGGCCACACTCTTATATCAAGTACTCCTGTATTTACCGATACACGAGCAAACACAAGTTTATATTCAGCAGGTTCAATTCCTACAGGCGATTTTTCAACAACTATTAGTAACTATTATTTGTTTAGAACAAATCAAGGATCTGCACCATCATTCACTGCTCCTTTACAGATAGATAGTAGTAATAACTTACAAGAATACAGCGGTTCGGCACTAAACTCAATGTTACTTGCAGAATTAAGACATCATACTGTAAATACTACAGGATCACGAATATTATATAGTGTAAACGGAACTGGAAATAATAAAGGTTCTGGTATGGTTAACACCAAATTAGATGGTGCCGGAAATTATCAAACAAGATTTGTAAATTCTAATGATTATCGAGCACAAGAGTTTCCAAATGGTACTGCAGTTACTGTATCAACATGGTTTTTAAGAATAAGAAGAGGTTAAACAATGGCTATTCCAGGACACGAATTTTTAACAGCACATTTTTCTAATAATGAAAGAACAATAGTTGAATCATATTGGGTTACACCAGATGGTAAAGAAACAAGAGTTGAGTATGTTGAAGCAAATCCAGAAGATACTGCTTGGAAAAAACTATTAACTCATATCAATATTGATGCTTTACATGAAAATACTTATCAACACATAAAACAGCAAAATGCAGCATTTGAAGAAACTGTTATAAAATACGGAAAAGATCGCGGTTTATTATATACCGGCGAAGTAAGTATGGAACTATATGAAACACTAATATCTTTACTTTTTAAACCATTTGATGAAAAAGAAGATAAAGAAAAACTTTTTATGACAAAGCTTAAATTATTTGAAGTTGATCAAATAAAAAAATCAAGCAATAGAGCATTAAAAGCAGAACTTCGAAAAGCTCCTACTATAATAGATGCTATAAAAATTGGTCTTCAAATATCTGAAGAAATAATAGAAGAAGTTGAAGAAGAACCAATAGAAGAGTAGCTTAATTGAAATTCTTTATTTATGTGATGAAGCATGTGCGCCCCAGCTGTAGGTTCAGGGCATTCTTCATCTAGCATAAAATTCCACTGTATTCCTATATCTGTATAAGGAATATTATACTTTTCAATTAAATAATTCATATAAATTTCATTATTAGGTTTCCAGCAACTACTTATTTCTTCAGGATATAAATTGTCGTTAAGAGCTTCTTTATAAGTTTCATTTATTTTTTTAAATCTTTCTTTAAATTTTAATTTTTTTATACAATTTTTATTTGCTAATAAAACTCCAGTGTTGAGTATTGAATTGTCGCTAGTAATATCATCAATAAGAAGCATAGCCTGTTTACAACATATTTTAGTAAAAATATTTAATGGACCATATTCATATTTTTTTGGAAGATTTCTTATGTTTATTATTCTTTTTATAAAATAACCACAAATAGTATTTAAGTCAAATTCATTAAATACGATTTTGTTTGTGTGAGGAATTACATCAAAATCTAAATATAATATCTCATCATATTCTTTACATAATTTTTCTAATAGAAATATTTTTTCAAATTGTATATTATCGTAATTTGTAATTTTAGTGTTAAATAATTTATAATCTGCATTACAAAGATTAGCATAATCTCTTTGCGATTTTATTATTTTTTCTTTATACTTTTTAAACTGAGATTTTTTAAAATCATTGGTAGAGGTGTGTTCATCAACTTCATTTGTATATATGCTATAAACTATTCTTTTCACACCAATTCCTAACATATTCAAAATCTTTACTGATGCAATGGACAAATTTAGTTCCTTTTGGTATAAAACTCCATTTATCCATAAAGTGATGCCAACCAGTACCAAATAATTGTTGATATTTTTTTATTCTACATGCAAATATTGTTTCATTATCATAACCAAATAAATTACGAATATCTTCAAGCCAAAAATCATCGTTAATTAATTGTTTCATTTGTTTTAATGTTTTATCAAAATTTTTGAAATAATCTAATTCCTTTAAAGATTCTTTGTTAGCTCCTATGATTCCAGTATTAAACACTTCTTTGCTATAACCAAGTAACGCGTAAGCATTCCAATATTTTGCTAAAGGCGATCTTACATTATGACGAGTTCTGTGATGATCACGCAATCTCCATTCTTCGGACATTACAGCTATGCCCTTTGATAAATCCCATTCCTCAAAAAAATTTAAATCTGTAACAGGTATAACATCTAAATCTAAATAAAGTATTTCATCATAATCGAGTTGATATAATAAATGCATTTTATAAAAATTTATGATATTATATTCAGAAATTTCTGGACCAAACTGTTTAGAATATTCAATAAAATTATTGTCATAAGTAAAATGCATATAATCAGCATTGCACAATTTAGCGTATTCTTCTTGTTTTCTAATTAACCACTCTAAATTATCATTAAATTTTTTTTGATTTTTAAAATGAGATACTGGATTTTGAATATCAATATAGAGACTATAAATTACTCTAGACATATCCAATAACCATAAACCTTTTATAACTATTTGGCATATCTAAAGATCCTTTATACAGTATTTTTGATAACTCAGATTTTTCTATCAGTTCTTGTTCATTATTAACGCAATTAATATGATCTTTGATGTGAAACATATTATTACTTTGTAAAACAAATAAACACTCAGGTTTGTATTCTTTATTTTTTATGATTTCTTTTAAGTTAGGCATATGCTCAGATGATGTGTTAATGACAATATCGATGTTAGAGTCGTACTTATGAGGGGTTCTAACATCTCCACAAGTTGATTCTAATCTTTTATCATTAGTAAATTTTCTATATCTCCTAAACACAATAATTGATTTTTCATCAAGATCTATATTATGAATTCTTTTTAAGTTTAAATTTTGAGTGAGCAGTCTTGTAATTAGAATACCATTCCACCCTCCAAACAATTGGACATGAGCATTTTTGATATCAATTATAGATAGTATATCAACTAACCAAGATTTAGATTCTATTTGAGACTGAGAAAAGCTATCGAGAAAATGAGAGAAATCAAGTCCAAGTTCGGCTGCTGTTTTCATACTAGCATATATAGCAGGATCAATTCCAATATTTTTCAAAACCTTCGTATCCTTTGTCATCTAATAAATACTTACCGTTTTTAAGCCCTTCTCCTTCATATCTTCTTCTTTTCCATCCATTAAAAATGCAAATATCAAAATTTG
>Ga0222715_10005615_pt1 | contig 10667 bp, 8 predicted proteins | sample C33_9DmetaG_FD_165056 | JGI IMG/M metagenome (GOLD analysis project Ga0222715, IMG submission 165056) | Estuarine water microbial communities from San Francisco Bay, California, United States - C33_9D | ecosystem: Environmental > Aquatic > Marine > Unclassified | place: USA: California... | reverse complement strand
GAAAGCTGTCTGGGAGTGGCTCACAATTTCAGGCGGTAAACGTATTCAACATAAATACAATCGTAGAATACGTAATGATATAACAAAGAAAAAACGAAAATCACATGCGATTAAAATGCGAAACAAAACGATTAGGCGACAAGTATAATGCCTTATTTTTTCAATACTGATTTCCATAATTGGTCGAACACCTTCGTTGCAATCACATCAACATCTGTGTGTTCTATTATTTTGGCAGGGCACCCGCCACGCTGTGGTTGGTTAGGAGCAATAAATAAACCATTGGGAACAACTAACCCTTCTAATCTTGCAGAGTTATAATTTATTATACTATTAATCGGGATACCAGCAATCAAACCATACTCATCGTCGACAACAGGAACTGTTCTAAAATCGCAGTTTTTGATGTAACTATTATGAAACTTAGACATATACATTTAATCGTTATTTTATTTGCGGTATATTCTCCGTATATCGCGCGATACTTTTACGTCTCGCTTTTCACGAATATGCTTCATGATGTATTCTACTTGATCCGCGTTATGTATTACATCTCGCAAACAGCCCTCCACATAACCCAGTGTAAGCGCACCATATTCTCGTTTATCGCATATTTTCAGTTCTCCATCGCTAATGGTAATACTTTTGTAATTCAAATTATTACTATTTAAATAATCGTGTATTTGCGTAGTCGTGGCATTTTTCATATCGCGCAATGTTCTCGTCTTTTCGTTTACTATTTTCAATTGACTATCCATTGTTGTCCAATCGCGAACTGCTTGTATTAAATCTTCTTTTGTTTGCAACGGATATGCGGTTTTCGCAACCAATTCACTCATTTTCTATATATTTCGGTATTTATTTCGCAGTTTGGACGGATATCATACGTTCGAAGATAAATTAAACAATATTGGTGATTCTTTATTCATTCTACTCATAATGCGAAACATGATGAAAAAATTGGCCACGAAAAGACACAACAAAAACACATTATAAATACAAATAAACCAGATGTATACGTAAAAATCATTATACAAGTTCTGTTTTACTGGTTCAAATATGTCTTTCACGAGTTTCATGTTCTCTTCGTCCCGAATATATTTCATTATCATATCTTTAAAATTGTGCATTCCTTTTTAACAATTATCAATATTAATTCTTCTTATATACAACGCAAAATGTTCGTTGTAATTCTATATTATAAATATTTAGGTAGTATAAACCATGATACACGCTACAGATAATACATTTCAGTTCGATAATATCAAGCTCTCTAAACCGGTTTCCATGCCCGGAGGAACGCATTTTATTAAATCCACCATTGAAGGTGCGCCGTTGTATTTTCAACCACCTAAATGCACTGCTAAATCGGGGTTTATTAAATCTGGTAAAAAGTATTATGTGGATTTGCTGTTTTCACACGACAACGATTGTTTCGTTGAGTGGATGGAACATTTAGAGAACTATTGTCTTCAGTATATCAGCAAGAACAGCAGTGAATGGTTCGAAGACTCGATGAATATTCATGATATTGAGAACTATTTCACTAGTCCTCTTAAAGTATATCGGTCGGGCAAGTTCTATGTGGTGCGGGTTGGGATACATACATCTTTAGGAAATCCTATATTAAAGATTTACAATGAAAATGAAGAAGAAGTATCTATCGACGACGTTCAAAACGATCAGCAAATGATGACGATTTTAGAGTTCAAGGGTATTAAATGCTCCTCCACCAGTTTTCAGTTCCTCATTGAAATGAAACAAGTATTATTAGTAGAGACCACTAATATATTTGAGAAGTGTGTGATCAAGCGAAGCACAACCGCGCCGCAGTTACCAGCTGCTTCGCTGCCGATAACAGAAGAGTTGATAGTAGATACACCAGTGGAAGATACCATTGACAACCCGGCATCTTTTATTATAGACGCCAATGTGGCGGATACACATGTAGAAGAACCGGTCGCGACTGAAGAGCAAGTTACAGTAGAAGAACCGGTCATAGTAGAAGAACCGGTCATAGTAGAAGAACCGGTCATAGTAGAAGAACCAGTAATTACAGAAGATCCGGTCATTGCAGTAGAAGAACCAGTAATTACAGAAGAGCCGGTCATTGCAGTAGAAGAACCACCAATTCAATTAGAAACGGTAAATAGTGAATTACAAGAAATTGAGTTATGTTTAGACAATACTGATGATAACGAACCCGTAAGTTTGCGAAAGCGCAATGATGTATATTATGAAATGTATCGCGAAGCCCGTAGAAAAGCAAAGGTCGCACGTGATTTAGCACTTTCATCTTATATAGAAGCTAAGCGTATCAAAAACGCGTATTTATTGAAAGATATTGAAGACAGTGAAAGCGATGAAGAAAGTTTCATGCAATCAATCGAAGACAATGAATAATTTAGGATTCAACATATCATTATTTAGACAATATAACCCATTGGTAACGATTTCGCCATCTATTATTTAACAAAAATTACCAGCCCCAAATAATTTATCGTTGCTTATTATATAAACGAAATGTTTGGAAAGATGTTCTCAAAATTACTATCAGGACTTAAGAAGTTTTTCACCATGGACAAGTTAATGATTGTTATCGTCTTGGTGCTTATCTATGCTTTTATGCAGTACAATAACAACAAGGGAACCATTGTTAATAACATGGACACTGGAAGCGAGGAAGCCGCTCCCGCCGAAGAGGAGGTTGTTGCCGCGCCTTCTGCCGCATCAAGCAGCTACACTGCGCACGAAACCGCCGACCCAGCAAGTCTTTTACCCAGCGACAGCAACAGTGAGTGGGCCGCGTTAAACCCCGGTGCCGTAAATGGTAACGAGGTTGCCATGCCCGATTTATTGCAGGCTGGACACCACATCGGCCTTGACACTATCGGCCAGTCTTTACGCAATGCGAACCTTCAATTACGTTCGGACCCTGCCATCTCCAAGGCCGATGTTGGCCCATGGCATCAGAGCACCATCGAGGCCGATGCAAACCGTGCTCCTTTAGAGATTGGTGCTAGCTCCAAGTAAGAAATCAGTAATTGATAATAATTTATAATATCTTCAAAACATAAGATATTATACGCCACCTTTTTGTAATGATTATATATACAAAAATGTTTCAATATGAAGTGCTAAGTTACATTGTATTGATAGTATTAATATTAATTGTAGGATACTATTATAGTGATCTTGCTGCATTTCAGCTAACATGCATTGTGTCTGATGTCGATGGAAATAAATATTGCGTCCGCGAACGTGAACGGTTACACGAAGCCGCCGATTTATTAGCAAATGTCACCGACAAATGTAAACAACTGGTAAAATATATGGGAGATACGCATCCAGACAAAGAAAATGTATCACGTTTAGTCACTGGATTCAATCCACAAAAAATTATGGAGACGCTTCCTACAAGTAAGTTTACCGCATACAGCGAGAACAAGGGAGAGAAAATCGCGTTTTGTTTGAACAAGAAAAAGGGTGACAATAGCGATTTAATTGACGAACATACGCTGACATTTGTTGCCATTCACGAACTCGCACATGTGATGACATTATCGGTCGGTCATAAAAGTGAGTTTTGGTCAAACTTCAAGTTCCTTTTGGAAAATGCAAAGGAGGCGAACATTCATCAACCGCGAGATTATAAAAAGGAGCCCCGCGAATATTGTAGTATGAAAATCACCGACAATCCTTATTATGATGCATAAGTTACTGGGTAAGTTGTTGCAATAGAAAATACTTACATATTGTATAAGTACTTTCTTTCATGGACGCACCAATTCCACCAAATATAATTAACACTACGAATGTGTGTGTTCTTGATGACAAAGGTAAACTGAAACAAATACATGTTTTTCAGGGAAATACGGATACCGAACCGTCATTTAGTAAAGACGAGCAAACCCGAATTGATATAGACCAACCGGAAATAGTACGCGTTAATCAACGTATACATTCCGACGATTCCATTCGGACTATAAAAAAAAAGATTATCAAATCGATTGGTACACAAATCGTTTCCTATGATGAGTTATATTTGTTTATTGAAAAGGAAGATATTGTTCCATTTTCTATATATTACGATCACAAAACGATCAGTTCTGATAATGAGTTCAATCCAATTATTTTTACGAAAGAACAAATTGGACAGTTGTTATTCAATTTGCAAATAAACAGCCAAATTGTTGTTGATGATGTTGATAAAATCACGTTGTATTCTTACAAGAACATAATGAACACATTAGATTTGTCGAATAAAGAATACGTAAATGCGTATCCACTTGGTATGCAGTTTAGTCAGTTTCACGAATTGTTGTTTTCTGCCAACCCATTTTGTATTATACCGAGCGAGCCGCTCGTTTATACATATGACAACCAGAACATAATTCAGACCCTCGATAATACTCTATTGATGAGTAGTGGGAAGTTGAAATCGGATACGATTTATGTTTGTTTGGCTACCGATGTTCTCAAATATGCCGAAAATAATGCTATAGAAAGTCAACATATGATACAGTTATATTACCCTTTATTATCCAATGCCGATATAACTTCCTTGGAAGCGCTGAATAAAGAAAAACAGAGATTGATTGTAAACAATAAAAAAATTATCGGGGCAACTACCGACCGTATATATAAGAATATAGATGCGTTTTACAATATTTATAAATCACGTTCTCAAGAAATCAATTATTCTGATACTGGAATCAAATCATTTGAAATAACGCTTCATCCATCGGTTCCTACCCGATTACCAATTGAATTGATTTTCAGGAAAATACACGTTTCCGCGGAAATACCGTTTATAAAATGGAATCAAGGTTCTCAAAAAGAGTATTTATATCGTCTATATTCCAATGAACATACAAAAACGTACAAACGTATTCCTATATTGTCCAAAACACAAATAAACGTTCTTACATCTCAATCTATCAAACCGAACCTTTTATCGTTTGCCTACATGTTCAATGCGAAAAACATCAAAGACCGAACGTTCTTATTATTAGAATTGAAGGAACAAGGAGATGTGGTTGTCCGATTTACAACAGCGATGCCGTTCTCCAAAAACAAATTAACCGAACTATTCAATACAATTGTTAATAAGATTTTGAAGCAGGTCAACGATACATTGGAATATACGAACTCGCAAGTTGAACCATTCAAACATTGGAATGACCCTCGTATAGAATGTAATCGTATTCACTATTCATGGAGCACAGACTTTAATAAGAAAATCAAACCAAATGAAATAAATGGTACATTGTTTGGAGCGTTTCACATTATTAATCCAAAAATAAGTGAGGGTGCATTCTTGCGTTTCAAGCGTGTTAAAAACTATACTGAAATGGACGCAAAAAATGCGCTTATATCACAAATATACCGCACACAACCTACGGTAGACGCGGTTGTAAACGCACTGATGGTCAATTTCTCGGTTACCAATGAAGAGGCGCGAGAACAGTTTGCTGAATATATGAATCAAACTACATTGATACGTGGTCAATATGTGAACAAATCGATTGATATTGCTAGCAATCCTGGATTTCCATGTGTAATCAACATACAACCGTTCGATAACCGTATAGTAATTGACATGAAAGAAATAGATTCAGTTCATTTTATAGATATTTTACACATGTATATTGATAGTTTTTTGCGTGTTACGCAATTCCCATCTACTACAACGGTGAAATTGGCGGACATACTTGAGAAACCCGCAGCGGTGAATGCCACTACAGATGAGTCACATGTCGGTAATGTGATTATAAATGAACGAGCTGAAACACAACCATTGAAGTTTGATATGAATAAGATGGCATCAATGGGCGATTTTTTCCAGACAGACGATAAAGATGCTGACGATGACGATAACTCCGGTATTTTGTTTAGTGACGATGATGATGATGCGGAAGAAGATGCCATTGCCAATAAAGAAGGGGAAGACGATGCCGAAAACGAACCCGCAGATGGAGACGAAAATGACGGGATTATGTTCAGCGATGATGAGGAAGACGTAGAAGCAGACGGAGACGGAGACGTAGAAGCAGACGGAGACGTAGAAGCAGACGGAGAAGCAGACGGAGAAGGCGACGCAGACGGAGAAGGCGACAATGAGGACGGGATCATGTTTAGTGACGACGATGACTCGGATGATAATGACTCGGATGATAATGATAACCAACAAGCCAACGTACTTGCTGGAGGATACGCTGCGTTTTTCAACAAATTGAAAAAACATGAGCCACAACTATTCCGCACAAAAAAAGACGGCCAATATGATTCATACGCACGCGCTTGTTCATCGACCACAAAACGCCAGCCCATTATACTTACTGATGACGAGAAAAAACGCATTGATACTGAATATGCAGGTTCATATGATGTTGCAATGAAATACGGAACCGACCCCAATAATAAGTTTTGGTATATTTGTCCTCGTTATTGGTGCATCAAAAATAATGCTCCTATGACAAAACAACAAGTAGACAATGGCGAATGCGGTGGGAAAATAATTCCGTCCAATGCGAAAACACCACCGGATGGACACTATATATATGAGTTTTCGCATGACCGCCAGCATAAAGATAAAAACGGTAATTATATCCAACATTATCCAGGATTTCTACCTAAAACCGCTCATCCAGACCATTGTCTCCCGTGTTGTTTTAAAAGTATGACTAGTAATCAACAAATCATACGACGTAACGAATGTAATATTACTACAGATGATATAACAGGTAACACACAATTTGTTGACGCGATAGCGAATAAATCGAAAAAAAAGGATTACGGGCGACCACCAACAAATATCATTGGAGTTGAACGATTTCCATTACCCGAAAGTAGATGGGGGTTCTTACCATTATCAGTTGAACTGTTTTTGAATACAAACAACAAATTAGCCGTCAAAGAAAATAAGCCAAGTGAGATCAACCCGAATATGCAACCATTGTTGCGATATGGCGTAGAAGCAAAACAAAATCAGTCGTTTATTGCATGTATAGCAGATGTGTACTCGTATTTACACAGCGGCACAAAACCAACTATAAAAGAAATGCGAGGCATCTTGACCAAAGCAATTAACATAGACGCCTTTGTAACCGCACATAATGGTTCGTTGGTGTCAACGTTTTTACCACGAAAGCATAACGTTCGCGATGTAGATACCGAGAAATACGTCAATACGCGGTTTTACAAATCATTCGGAGATTTGGCAAACCCTTCACAAAATACATCATTAAAAAACGCAATAGCATCATATATGAACTTCAAATTATTTATGGCCAGTGACGATTCTTTCATAGACCACACATATTTATGGGATTTTGTTACTCAACCCAATAGTGTGCTATTTCAATCCGGACTGAACATGATTATCATGGAAATGGTAGACAATGATATTACTGACAATATCGAACTATTATGTCCAACCAATACGGACATTTATGACCAAAATAAAGGTTCCATCATTTTATTGAAAAACCGCGAGTTCTATGAGCCAATATACTCATATGGATATACCGATGCAAAAAAATCCAACAACGAAAAGATGGTTGTCAAAATATTCAAGGGAGATAAGATCCCGAGCGAATTGAAAGGCGTATTATTTAACATACGTAAAGTGACCGAATCACATTGTAAGCCAAAGGCAAGTATGCCACGTGTATATGACTATATTTCCAACATAAATGCCAATAAAATTGTTGAAATATTACAAAAGAACCAATACGATATACGCAAACAAGTATCCAATTATCGCAATCAAATAATCGGGCTATGTGTGGCAACAAAAACGGAAGATAGCACGTATGTATTTGTCCCCACTGCTCCATCCAATATGATTTCGTCATTAAAACGTATATTTGCGGATGATGTAGAATGGAATACATATGAATATACCCGTGATTTTTTACAACAAATGCATATGAAAACGAATAAAGAAATTAAGAGCAAGCCTGCATTCAAAGTTATGGAAGACGGCGTGATTGTCGGCATCTTTACTGAAACGAACCAATTCGTTCAGACAATTACCACTAATCAAAATGATATAAGCGATACACTTCGCGACTACAATATTCACAGTTACAAAGATGGTGATTATTTTGCAACAGAGCGTGCTTTTGCTACATCGTCCGAGACCGATGCCGTGCGCACCGAAACTATACGAAATATGTCATTGGAAACACAGTTTTATTCCTCGTTCCGAAATAAAGCCGGCTCATTATTGTCAGACCACATGAATGAAGATGTTCGCAATGATGTAATACAGTTAGTTCAATCAAAAGAATATATTTATTATATTCAATTACAAAAATTAGTTGATATATTGAGAACATTGATGCAACCGAATGTAACATTTTTTGAAATAAATGATGCAATTACTGAAAAAATACGCAATTCATCGTTATTTGCCGATATACAAGATATCAAAGAAATATGCATGTCTATTGGTAATAACATTTGTGTTCCCAAAAAAGGATTGATGATTGAACAAGACAATGAAGAAGTATATTATATACGTCTTGCAGATGAACTATTGCGTTACAAGCGAATACAGCAAGTCGTGTTACACCCAAGGCAAAAAATATTGCAGTCTAAGAACGAATATGATATTTCCGAAGACGAAATACTTATATTGCAGTCGTCATTGAATGATGAATATTATAATGAACTTGAACCATACCATACTAATCCATATATATCGTATGTTGGACCATCTATTACAAACCCCATACAAACTCAGAAATATGATAACAAAATCAAGCTGGGAGAACAAGAGGGTCTTTCGTCACAATCAAACGATATTTCTATGTTCGAAGAGGTCTGCATTATGGATAAAACACCAGTTCCATCAAGCGGGGTTCGCAACTGGAGTAATGTATTCCCCAAAGACTCTATGGAAACAATTATTCGCAATGAGACGTTGTGTTCATTTTATCCAATAATATACATCTTACAAAAACGCGCAAATATAACCGAAAATGTTCTCCAAATCAAGAAGCGTTTGTGGCAAGCATACCAACCATATTTGAAAGATTACGAAAATAAAATAGTATACATATTATCCAACCTCGGTAAACAGCAACAAATGACGAATGTCGCCACACATAATATGTCACTCGAAACAGTCATTATGGATGAACGTTATTCTATGAGCGTTTTTGATTTATGGTTATTGTGTGATTCATTGAACCTCCCCGTAATATTATATTCAAAAGAGAAACTGGTTGAGCTCAACTTGAATGCGGATTGGTTGCATATGGGTGTTGATACCGACAGTGAATATTTTTTCATTCGTTATGAAAAAGGTGGCTCATATAGTATAAATAATACTGAAATACAGTTTGCAAGCCTCCCTGGGTTTGATTCTATATTTGAAGGACCAGACGTCGGCGTAATATCAATACAAGACTTTCTGGAAACATTTAAAACCGTTATCAAACGAAAACGAGCCAATGCAAGTAAGAAGTAATATTTGTAAAATGATAATATATGTATGGATTTGTATACCCATACATATATCCGGTCTGCCGGAATCGAACCAGCGACAATTCGATATCTAAAGGTGAAACTATGCGTTTCTAACAACTACAGTCGAATGCTCTACCAACTGAGCTAAGACCGGGTTGGCTCTCGCCATATTATATCATGGATTTTTATTTATATTGTTTCTTACGTAAATAATTTGTTTGTACGACTATTTCTTTATACCATCCAGACGGGTTGTATCCCACGGCTTTATCGAAATAGTATCCAGCGATAAAGTCAGTATTTTTATTATTTTTATTATCAACTTCTTTTGGATAAAAATCTTTCCATAGTCCGGTTTCCTTGTTGAAATACTCGTATTCTGGTTGCGAAGAAAAAAACATGTATAATCACCTCTATTTGCTATACATGTTTTGTTTTTATGTCATATTTTCACGTTTTGTTAAAATCCAATATCATAGTCATCATCGCAACCGCCCATATCGGACTGTTTCACTGTGGCCAGATTATTCTGTATTTCTATGTTATTTTTCGAACAGACATCGGTTTTGTCTTCTAAACCACCGAACATTTTCTTGATATCTTGATTGACATCGCTCGTATTTACATCTGATGCGGATACCGATGCCATTTTTGCAACGTCTACCATGAGCTGGAATGATCCGGTTCCAAACAATCCCATTTGTCCAGTCATCACATTTGCAGAAACTCCTCGCATGTGGTCAAACTCTGCATGTCTAGACGCATTCAATAGCACTTCGGTATGCACCTCAAATGTTGACTTTGAAATGGGGCCAATGTTGTCGTTCAAAATACCGGAACGGTAAATGGGAACCATGTTAATATTAGATGTCATACGATCACACAACAGGCTCAAATGATGGTAGTTGATGTAAACGCCACTAAACTCCATCGCATCTACAAACTCATCATACAATATTTGACGAGCTGCCTCAATGCCCAATACACGATATGTTTCTTGAATATCATTTGTAAATGTGCGAGCAGTGTCAATGAAATCCAATGCCAGAACATCCATCAAATTAGACCCCGTAGTATCCAATACCCACGCATCTCGCTGAATATAATGTCCGTCTTCCTTTACTACCATATTTTGAACTTTACGAGGCTGGACATTCGTAACACCTTGCACTCCACGCATAACAATC
>Ga0222715_10005614_pt1 | contig 10668 bp, 10 predicted proteins | sample C33_9DmetaG_FD_165056 | JGI IMG/M metagenome (GOLD analysis project Ga0222715, IMG submission 165056) | Estuarine water microbial communities from San Francisco Bay, California, United States - C33_9D | ecosystem: Environmental > Aquatic > Marine > Unclassified | place: USA: California... | reverse complement strand
TGTTTCAATATAGCCAGGTGCCAGGGCATTCACACGAACTCCATATTTAGCCAACTCTGCAGCCATTTCTCGCGTAACATGATCAAGCCCTGCTTTTGCAGCATTGTAAGCGATAATTCCTGGATTTGTCCGCTGGCCTAAGATTGAAGAAATATTAACAATAGATCCCCCTAACCCATGAGCAACCATAGCTTTCGCAGCCGTCTGAGCCACAACCCACGCACCTGTAAGGTTTACATCGATCACCGGATTCCATTCAGCTTCTGATACATCCAGGAGACGCTTGGTTATCGCAATTCCAGAATTGTTAACCACAGCACGGATTGGTCCAAACGCCGCTTCTGCAGCTTCATACGCCTTCTCAATGCTGGATCGATCGGTGACATCCATCACAACCGGCAGCGCCCTAGTGCCTAGAGAGGTTATCTCTGCAGCAACCTCATCCAATCGCTTGCCATCCCGCGCAGCTAGCACAACGTCTGCGCCCGCATTCGCTAGCGCCAGCGCAAAACGGCGACCTAGACCACGACTTGCACCAGTCACCATAGCTACACGATTATCCAGCCTAAACAGAGTTTTAGTCATTCAGCCTCCAGGGGAGCAATCAGCGGCACTCCAGGAACCTGAATGCCATTCGGTCTTCCGTCTTCGGTAACACCTTCGTAGGCATTAGTCATCCAGCTTGGTAGTGATGGGCCATCTGCGCATGCTAACCAAAGGCGCAATAGGTGACGGCGTTTTTCTGGCAAATCAAAGTCCTCAAAAGCGGTTCGGCTATGCCAGGTGAAGTGATTACATACGAACTGCATGTCACCTGGCTGGAAGTCCATCTTCAGGTTAATGCCATCTTCGTTAGCAATCCTGTCAACAATATCTAGGGCACTAGACTGGTGATCGGTGAGAGGGGGAGCTCCCGGAAGTAACTGCCCCTTTCGAATGGCGCTTCGAACGTAGTGAGAAATTACACGCCCATCATGCGGCATGAAGACAGGTACCTCCGCCCAAGAGTTTTTCCCTTCTGGAATTTCACCCCAGCGAGTTCGATAGAAAGGCTTTACCAATTCTGTCATTGCTTCGGGGTGACGCTTGAGAACTTCGTTAAAAACCGTTGTGGAACTGACTATTGAGGAAAGCCCTCCGGCTTTTGCAGGCTGCCAACACATAAGCCCAACTAGATCACTTGAGTCAGTATGATATGGTAATGCTGCTGACGTCTGGTATCCACGTGCCAATGGATCCCTATAATCCAGGCCAAGATTCTTAACATGCCCAAGCACGTGGCCTTTGCCATTCTGGGAACAAGGGCGGCCAATATATAAACCAATACCCCAAAATGCTGTTGCAGCTTCTCTAAGAGACAATCCGTCTAAGGGAAAACCTCGAAAAAGATAGAAACCCGGACCTTCCAACAAATATTGTCGCATATACAAAATTCGCTTTGAAACAGTCGGTAAAGGGAAGTCTGCCTTGGTAAGCTGCAAAAAATCTAACCCACTGCGGCAAACTTTATCGACTGCACTTTGAATTTCAGCGATTTCTGCAACCGTCCATTCATGACACCACTCTGACTGTAAAGAAGCCATATCACACCCAATCCAGGCTTCTGGACCCACAACAGGTGAGAGAGATTTTGGGTTTTCTATGAGTCCTTCCACCTCTTACTCCTTATGAATTCCATGTTATTCAGTTCGCAGCTATCCTCCACAGTAGATTCCTACACGTCAAATTATCATAGCAGGACGCCAAATAAGATGACCAAAAGCTCTGTCACCAACATGACCTATGGTCGTGACGCCTTTATTGCTTGCCTTCTTGAAGAAGGTGTCTCGCGCATGTTTGGCAATCCTGGCACCACTGAACTTCCGATTATGCATGCCCTCTCCAACTATCCAGAGATGGGCTATGTGCTTGCAATGCAAGAAAGCGTCGTTATCGGTATCGCTGACGGTTTTGGAAGAGCTTCTGGAGAATTGGTTGCTTGCAACGTCCATGTAGCGCCGGGGCTAGGTAATGCTATGGGCGCTATCTATTCTGCTAAAATTGCTGGCATTCCTATGATTGTGACTGCAGGCCAGCAAGAACAAGGGCATGGCCTTACAGAACCGCTACTCTACGATCCTCTTGTTCCAATCGCTCAGTCTCAAGTCAAATGGGCTACGGAAGTCACTAGGCTAGAAGACCTGACTCGAGTGCTTCATAGAGCAGCTAAGGTGGCAATGACTCCTCCTACAGGGCCTGTTTTTATATCTCTTCCAGGCGATATCTTAAATATGCAAGGGGCTGTTGACCTTGGCGAAGCAACTCGAATAGACGTCGCAGTCCGCCCAAATGATGAAACACTCACTAGACTCGCTGAGAAAATTATCAGTGCTGAAAATCCTGTAATCATAGCTGGGCACGAGATAGTTCGAAGCAATGCATTCGATTGCGCCGCTGATTTTGCGCACCTCTTGGGCGCGCCTGTATGGCAACAGACAATAATAGATGGTGCGCATTTTCCTTCTGATCACCCTGCTTACATGGGTTCTATCACTCGCTTTCAACCCGTAGTTCGTGAGCGATTGGAGCCGCATGATTTAATGATCTGTATCGGATCCGACGCACTAAAGATGTCTGTTTATAGTGAGGTCGAGCCAATGCCTCCTGGGATGCGCGTTATTCAAATTGGTCAACGAGACTGGGAAATAGCTAAAAATTATGCGTGCGAGTTAGCAATTCGAGCTGACGTGAAGGAGACATTGAACTCACTTATTCCCGTTCTCAAGGAAAAAGGGGGCTCAGCACTGGCTTCAAAGGCGCGAGACCGGCTTGAGAAAATTAAACCTCACAATTGGACAGCAAAGAAGATAGCCAAGGTTAAAGCGACATTACCTCTTCGCGACACTGGAAAATTAAAGCCCGATTGGCTGATGATGCGACTTAGTGAGTTATTACCTAAGGACGCGATAGTTGTAGACGAGGGCATCACTACAACTGGATCTATCAACGACTTTCTCCCCTATACAGACAAATACAGCTACTTTGGCAATTCTTCAGGCGGCATTGGCTGGGGTATAGCTGCCTCGGTAGGCGTTCAGGCAGCACAACCAGATCGGCAAGTGGTTGCCGTGATCGGCGATGGAAGTGCTATGTATGCAATCCAAGCACTCTGGACCGCGGCAAACCTTAAGCAACAGACGGTTTTCATTATCTGCAACAATCAGGGATATTCCGTTTTAAAACAGCGCCTGAAGTCTTTCCATAATAATGACACTCCAATCGGAATGGACTTCAACGATCCGCCACTCGACTGCGTTTCTCTGGCTAAAGGGTTTGGAGTTGCGGGAGAACGAGCAGTTAGTCCCGATCAATTCGAAACTGCGTTTGCAAATGCCCTAGCTTATGATGGCCCATACTTAATTGAGGCAATGATCAGCTAAGTCATATTTGGGATTCTTGTTGCAGCCATTTGGTGTGATTTTAGCCAAAGGGTGCTTGTCCGAATTAGCAATAAAAATCAAATAGTGGTCACCACCGAACGGGCTGAAATGATAACAAATGCCTCTGCCAAAGGGGGTTCGTCGGTTATGGTAAGATCTATAACCGCTTCCATTCCACTTGGCGTCAATTGGGCAAGACGTGCTGCAGCACCGCCGGTAAGCCGCATGGTGGGCTTGCCGCCTGGAAGGTTAATAACGCCCATGTCGCGCCAAAATACACCTTTGCGAAGTCCAGTTCCAAGCGCCTTTGAGCAAGCCTCTTTTGCCGCGAAACGTTTTGCGTAAGAGGCCGCACGCGCTGCACGCCTATCCGACTTCTCACGCTCAACCTCAGTAAACACACGATCAAGAAAACGATCACCAAAACGATCCAGGGTCACCTGTATTCGAGTGATATCAATTAGATCATTACCTATCCCTATGATCATGACACAGCCATCGCTTCGTCCATCAGATGCCGCATTTCAGAAATCGCCTCTTTAAGGCCGATGAACACGGCTTCACCAATAAGAAAGTGCCCTATGTTAAGCTCCACAATCTCAGGAATAGCAGCAATTGGCTTTACATTATCAAACGCCAAACCGTGGCCAGCATGACATTCGAGACCGAGCAAAGCTGCTTCTTTTGCGGACGAACGAATACGCTCAAGTTCCAGGGAGCGTGAAGCCCCTTTCGCTTCACAGTAACGACCCGTATGCAATTCAACCACTGGAACTCCCAATGCAGCAGCGGCTTTAAGTTGCGCAATATCAGCCTCAATGAATAGTGAGACCCGACATCCTGCTGACATGAGCTGCCTTACCATTGGCCCAAGACGGTCTTGTAAACCCGCAACCTCAAGGCCACCCTCGGTGGTAATCTCTTCACGATTTTCCGGAACCAGGCAGACAGCATGAGGGGCGTGTTTGGTCGCTATTCCAACCATCTCTGCAGTTGGTGCCATCTCTAGATTGAGAGGCAGGCCGACATCATTCATCAGCTGCGCTACATCTGCGTCACGAATGTGCCGACGATCTTCACGAAGATGGGCAGTGATACTGTCAACTCCTGCCGACTTAGCGAGTAATGCTGCTCTGAGCGGATCTGGATGAGCTCCACCGCGGGCATTTCTAACAGTCGCTACATGATCAATATTAAGACCCAGTCTAAGCCTTCTAATGGTCATACTTAGCCCTCTCCTACCGTGCGCAGACGAGCCGCTCGGGCTGCCCTGTTTGCATCGATCCGCTCCTGACGCTTTCTTTGATAGGTTCGAATGATTCGACGCAGACTGAAATAAAATGCCAACCAAACTATAACACCCATAATCGAACCCCCAACGAACATCGGTTCGAATACCGGCAAACTATCTAGAGCTGCTTCTAGAAAGTTTCCCCGCCACACATCATCAGCAACACCTTTTAGAATTTTAGACAGCGATCCCTCTGTAATGTCACCCTTCTCACCAAAGCCAAGAAGATGACCAAAACGAAAACTGGATATCCAGATTAATGGAAAGGTCCATGGGTTCCCAATAATGGTGCCAATCGCAGAAGCAATAATGCTGCCTCTCATTGCGACGGCCAGAAGTCCTCCCATAATGAAGTGTAGACCAGGCAAAGGAAGAAAGCTGACAGCAGCACCACACGCAAAACCACTGGCAAGAGCGTGAGGTGAACCTCTCATCCTCTGCAGACGTCGCAAGATATATTTCATGCCTCGTTCAAGCCCGCCGGCGGGCCACACCAGGGACCGTACCCTTGCAAATTTTGAACGGGGCTTTTGGCGACCAAACATAGAAAACTTAGACGCCTTCTCTCTCAATCGTTGTAATGACGCTCTCAGCCCGGAGTGCTGCGATTATGTTGACAAGGTGGCTAAGACTATCAACCTCAATATCAACTATCAGCTCAAAAAAATCCTCTGCGCGACTAGAAAAACGAAGATTTGAAATGTTGCCACCCTGCCGGCCTATTGCATTGGAAACAGCGCCCAAAGACCCAGGGGTATTCTGAATCGTAATGCGGACCCTGCCAACTAAACGCTCAACCGATTGCTCTTCCCAATCAACGTCCAGCCATCTCTCCGGAGTGTGGCTAAACGCTTCCAAAGTCGCACAGTCAGAAACGTGAACAGTAACCCCCTTACCAGTTGTCACAATACCTACGATTAGATCTCCTGGAAGAGGATGACAGCAACGTGCATAATGAACGGCCATTCCAGGGATCAAGCCTTTCAGAGGCAGGGGCTTAGACTGAGCATGCTGATGGCCGGCTTGGCGCCTTCGCGGCGCAAAATCTAATTCGGAGTCTGACTTCGATGGATGCTTTTGTGGAGCAAGAATATTTATAAGCTCTGCCTCGGTGTGCAGGCCCTCACCAAGTGCAGCATATAGATCTTCGTGCTTCTCAAGACTAAATTTGACAAGGGCTGGACGTAACACTTTCTCAGAAAAAACTACTCCTGCCTCCGAAGCAGCCGCTCGGGCGACCTCACGACCAAGTGAAATATACTGATCTCGTTGTTCCAAGCGAATAAGACGACGGATACGAGCTTTGGCTCGACCCGTTGCTACGAACTGACCCCATTCTGGCGAAGGGGTCTTGTTTCTAGCGGTTAAAACTTCAACTTCATCGCCGTTGGATAGCTTTGTTCTGACAGGAGCTATGCGACCATTGACCCGACCACCGACGCAATGGTCGCCAACCTCCGAATGGACTGCATATGCGAAATCCACAATTGTTGCGCCATTCGGCAGTCCAATAAGATCGCCTTTAGGAGTAAAGCAGAAAACTTGATCCTGAAACATCTCAAGTTTGGTATGTTCCAGGAATTCCTCAGCACCCCCAGCTTCTTCCAAGATATCAAGAAGACTGCGGATCCAAGCAAATTGTTTTCCATCATGGATTCCGTCACCCTGCTTGTAACGCCAGTGTGCAGCGAGCCCAAACTCGGCAATCTCATGCATCTCTCGCGTGCGGATTTGAATCTCAATCCGCATTCGCTCTGGCCCTATAACGCCTGTATGAAGGGAACGATATCCATTAGGTTTAGGCGTTGAAATGTAGTCTTTAAAGCGGCCCGGCAGCACTTGATAACCGCCATGTATAGCGCCCAAGGCACGATAGCACTCTTCAATGCTATCAACGATCACACGAAAAGCCATAATGTCAGTCAAAGCTTCGAAGGGAGCAGCTTTTCGCTGCATCTTGACCCAAATTGAATGAGCTGACTTCTCTCGACCAGAGACTTCGGCATCAAGGTCATTATTTGAGAGCGTCTGCTGAAGAGCTTTAACAACCCTATCACTAAGATCACGACCATTCGATCGAAGCAAATCGAGCCTAGTCATTATTGAATTACGGGCGTCAGGATTAAGTTCTGCAAACGCCAAGTCGACTAGTTCATCGCGCCAAGGTTGCATACCAATACGCTCAGCAAGTGGCGCATAAATATCCATAGTTTCTGCGGCACTACGCCTGCGACTAACTTCTGATTTCACGAACCCAAGAGTGCGCATATTATGGAGTCGATCGGCAAGCTTCACCAGCAGAACGCGAATATCTTCCGACATTGCCAATACAAGCTTGCGAAAATTTTCAGCCTGCTTTGTTTGGTCAGACTGGATTTCAATCTTATTAAGCTTGGTAACGCCATCAACTAATCGCGCTATATCATCGCCAAATAATCGTTTTATATCGGACAGGCTCGCATCGGTGTCTTCAACCGTATCATGAAGAAGAGCGGTGATTATCGAACTAGAATCCAAACGCATATCTGCGAGAAGCCAAGCGACCTCCAGCGGATGTGAGAAATATGGGTCGCCAGATGCTCGCGTCTGGGATCCATGCTTCTGCATAGCAAAAACGTAAGCTTTATTAATTCCGACCTCGTTAACAGTCGGATCGTAGTCCCGAACCTTCTCAACCAGCTCAAATTGCCGGATCATAACGGGCCAATTCCTAGCCCCTTACGGAGCGCATCAATATTATATTTTTGTGACTTCCCCAGCGTCATAGGCCTCAGCCAAACGGTCACGATTGACGGGCTCAGGAGCGCCCTGGGCAGCAGCATCCCGCGCAAGAGCCGCAAGATCAAGATCGTCATCATCGGTGTCACCGCTACTGACTGACATTAGTGCTTCATCTAGTTCGTCCATCTCCTCGACTGGAGACACTTTCTGACGACCTTGCACTACCGACTCAAAAAGTTCCTCGGTTGAAAGTTGATCTTCGGCGATTTCACGCAATGCCACTACAGGATTTTTGTCATTATCCCTATCAACCAACAGCTCGCTGCCAGATGAAATATCGCGAGCCCGCTGCCCAGCGAGCACCACCAAATCAAACCGATTAGGAACGCGGTCTACACAGTCTTCAACAGTGACTCGGGCCATAAAACTCTTCCTTTCGCGAGCAGGATGCTGTCTTATACAGTTACATAACAAAAAATCAACGTAACCTATCAGACGGCAAAATAATTTTTGCCATCCGGTAACCTCTTAAACGATTGCGCAAAATTTCTAGAACGACTGAATAATTACGGTTTTTAAAAAATAAGATTTTAGCACGGGAGACTGTATAAAATGCAGGGTGTACGTAGAGGAATATTTATCGATGGCTCAAACCTTTACTCGGCCGCTAAACATTTAGGCTTCGATGTAGATTATAGAAGACTGCTTGATTTTTTTGCCGGCGGAAGTTGGCTAGTCAGAGCTTACTACTACACGGCAATAGCAGAAGATCAGGAATACTCACCGGTTCGTCCGCTGGCAGACTGGCTAGACTACAACGGCTTCACATTAATTTCTAAGTCGGCGAAAGAATTCGTAGATCCTGCTGGAAGACGACGAATTCGCGGTAATATGGATGTAGAGATAACTGTAGACGCGCTAACCCTCGCAGATAAACTCGATCATATAATTTTGATGAGTGGCGATGGTGATTTTCGACGGTTGGTAGAGGCCATCCAACAAAAAGGAGTCCGCGTCACTGTGGTAAGCACAGTGCGAACCAATCCACCTATGATCGCGGATGAGTTAAGGAGACAAGCAGACGAATTTATAGATCTGCTTGAGATCGCTCCGGAAATTGAGCGACGAATGCCAGACCGTGCCGAGGCGCAGAGGACACCCCAGCGCCGGGAAGAAAAATTTGCCCGGCAGGAACTTGATGATCAACCACTTCGTGGCCCAGGCGATTTTCGCGACGATGGATATTTAGACGACGATGAGGTTGATTGAAAACAAAGGTTGGCAAGGGCCCACACACAATTGCCCTCTATGTCCAAGACTAGTGGCCTTTCGCCATGAATTGAGATCTCTAGAGCCTGACTGGCACAACGCACCAGTACCTTCTTTTGGCCACTTAGCTTCTCGACTTTTGGTAGTTGGCCTTGCCCCAGGAATGCATGGAGCAAACCGAACTGGCAGGCCGTTTACTGGAGATTATGCGGGTGACCTTCTATACGAGGGCCTCATTGGTTTTGGCTTTGCCAAAGGCAAATACGCTAAACATGCCGATGATAGTCTTGAATTAGTGGATTGTCGCATAGCAAATGCGGTTCGTTGTTTGCCTCCCAAGAACAAACCTACGCCGCAAGAAGCAAATAGTTGCAGACAATTCCTCGTCTCAGAAATTGAATCCATGCCTAATCTTAGCCAAGTGTTGGCTCTCGGCAGAATTGCTCACGAGACAGTTTTGCGTGCACTCAAAATTCGGTTAGTAGAAGCACCTTTTGCTCATGGCGCGGCGCATCGTCTTGGAGACATAACCGTCACGGACAGTTATCACTGCTCCCGATACAACACAAACACCGGCAGGCTCACAAAAGATATGTTTTACTCGGTCATTAACAGCATTCGACAGCGGCTTGACGCCCAAGTAATTTGAAGCCGAATGGCAGCATGAAATGACAAAAAAAAAGGAAAGCCTCTGGGATTATTTTCGAGCTATCTTTTGGGCTCTGCTATTGGCCGGGACCTTCAGGTCATTGGCTTATGAGCCCTTCAGCATTCCATCAGGCTCGATGCAACCCACGCTTCTTATCGGCGATCATTTATTCGTCTCTAAGTGGACCTTTGGATACAGCAAACATTCCTTTCCCTTTAGCCCCAATCTTTTCGACGGTCGCGTTCCTGACTTAGGACCGGATCGAGGGGACATCGCGGTATTTAAGGTGATAAGGGAGTCGTGGCGAGGCGGGCAAAAAACAACTACCCGAACAGACTACATCAAGCGTGTTATCGGGCTTCCTAATGACACCATCCAAATGAAGGAAGGTCGATTGTATATAAACGGGGTTAAGGTTGCGCGGCGCCCTGATGGCAACTTCACGCCAAGCGCACGTGATGGCATCACTTATCGCCAGTTCATCGAAACGCTTCCAAATGGAGTAGAGCACAAAATCTTAGAACTTGGAGACAATCAACGGTTCGATAATACCCCTATTTTCAAAGTTCCTCCCAACCATTACTTCATGATGGGAGATAATAGGGATAACTCAAACGATAGCCGCGCTGACGTATCCTTCATCCCCGCCGAAAATCTTGTTGGTCGAGCTGATATAATGTTCCTTTCGATAGATTGGCGAAGTGAGGACTGGACTGACTTTGATGCTGGTATCCGCTGGGACCGGATGTTGTCAGCTATTGGTCCCTAAAATTTACGATGTCTCTTCTCAAAAATAGAACAGTCCTGCAAGTTCGGATTGGCTACACCTTCCAGAACGAGCGCTTGCTTGAAAGCGCCCTCTCCCATCCAAGCACTCCTGGAATCCAAACCTCTCAATTAGCAGCCGGTGGATATGAACGCTTAGAGTTTCTGGGAGACCGGGTTCTGGGATTGGCTGTTGCCAGTCTTTTACTTGAGATGTTTCCGAAATCTCCAGAAGGGGAATTAGCCAAACGCCATACCGCTTTAGTTCGGAAAGAAGCCCTGATAAAAATTGCTAAAAAAATAGACCTTATTTCAGCCATGGAACTAGCTATTGGAGAGGGACAGGCCTTTGCCCGCCAGCAAGAAACAACAGCTGCTGACGGGATCGAAGCGCTTATAGGAGCTATTTTTCTGGATGGTGGCTATGAGTCTGCAAGTAAGTTTGTCCGATCATGGTGGCAAGAGATGCTGGAGACTGTTGAATCAGTGCAGAAAGATCCCAAGACCACCCTTCAAGAGTGGGCTCAGGCAAATGGCCTAGCACTCCCAGAGTA
>Ga0222715_10005613_pt1 | contig 10668 bp, 12 predicted proteins | sample C33_9DmetaG_FD_165056 | JGI IMG/M metagenome (GOLD analysis project Ga0222715, IMG submission 165056) | Estuarine water microbial communities from San Francisco Bay, California, United States - C33_9D | ecosystem: Environmental > Aquatic > Marine > Unclassified | place: USA: California... | reverse complement strand
TTATTTCTTTTCTTCTTCCTTTCATGCCACCAGTTTCAATAATTATTAAATTTTTAGATTTAACAGGATATTTTTCTACGAAATCTAATAAAGCGTAACTTACTCCAAAAAGTATAATTTTTTTATCTTTTATATTGTTTATTAAATCAAAAAGTTTTTTATAATCATTGAGATAAAATCCACTTTCTTTTTGCTCCGATGAATTAATTAAGTGATTTACCATAAAAACTAAAGAAGAATTGCCTTGTTCTAAATAAGATGGGAGAAGACCAAGAAAAATTGTTCCTTTAATTTCTCCATATTGTATTTTAAATGTTTCTACAAAGCTTTTTACATATAAATTTATATCAGAAATATAATGTTTACTCCTTATTCCCTTAGTTCCACTACTTTTAAAAACATGAGTATAATTAGTGCCACAAATAACCTTATGGCTTTTGAAAAATTGAATAGGAAGAAAAGGTATTTCTTCAACTTTTGAAACATTTGTAATTTTCAAAAGATTACAATACTTATTATATACCTTATTGTTGTTATATTGATAATTAAATATTTTTAATGCTTCAACATTAAAATTTATCGATGATTTTAAATCTATTGTCATTTAAAGTATATTCACTTATATTAAGTAATTGTTAATTATTGCAAGTTAAAACCTTAAATATTTAATTTTGAAAAAAATTAAAAAAATGTCTCAAATTCCAAAAATTTTAGTGGTAGATGATGATCCTGATATAGTTGAAATTTTAAGATACAATTTATCCTTAGCTGGTTATGATGTTAAATCAGCTTCAAACGGAAAAGAAGCCATAAAAAAAGCAAAAATATTTCTTCCTGAAATCATTTTACTTGATGTTATGATGCCCGAAATGGATGGAATTGAAGCTTGTTCTCTAATTAAAGAAATACCCTCTTTAACAAACACCAGAATTATTTTTTTAAGTGCTAGAAATGAAGATTACACTCAGATATCAGCTTTTGATGCTGGAGCAGATGATTATATTTCTAAGCCCGTTAAACCAAAAATTTTATTAAAAAAAATCTCTTCTATTTTTAAAAGAATTCAAAATTCAACAAATAAAAATCAATTAATTGATCTTGGAGAAATTAAGATTGACAGAAATTCATATTTAGTTTTAATAAATAAAAATGAAATTTCTCTTCCAAGAAAAGAGTTTGAATTATTTTTCCTTTTAGCTTCTAAACCTGGAAATGTATTTACAAGAGATGAAATAATGAATAAAGTCTGGGGTTCAGAAGTTATTGTTGGTGATAGAACTATTGATGTACATATTAGAAAATTAAGAGAAAAAATTGGAGATTTGTATTTTAAAACTGTTAAAGGGGTAGGATACAAGTTTAATCAATTATAGTATGTCATCATTTAATAAAATTAAATTAAGATCTCTTGTATTTGCATTTGTATTAGGTCTTTTACTCTCAACAATTATCTATTTTCTTATTAATTTTTTTATTAATTCTTCGTTTAATTCTACAAGTCAATTTTTAATTCTGTTTTTAATTTTAACGTCAGTTTCTTTTTTATTTACATACCTATATTTAAATTTTTTTATTGAAAACAAGATTAAAGAAATTTATAAATCTATTATCCCTCAAAAAGATATTATTCCAAATAAACTGATTTCAACTAATATGGAAGATTTAATCAATCAGTTAAAAGCATTTTCTATTGAGAGTCAAACTGAAATTAAGTCAATGCAAGAAAAAGAAAATTTTAGAAGAAATTTTATTGGAAATCTTGCTCATGAATTAAAAACGCCATTATTTACTTCTCAAAGTTATCTATTGACTCTCATTGATGGAGCTTTGAAAGATGATAAAGTAAATTTAAGGTATTTGAAAATTGCGGAAAAGGCCGTAGAAAGACTAATATTCATTGTTAAAGACTTAGACTTAATTACAAAATTAGAGGCTAATAATATGAAGTTGGAAAAATCTAAATTTAATTTAATTTCAATTTTAAACAATGTTTTTGAAATGTTAGAAATTCAAGCTAATAAAAAAAATATTTCGCTGATTATTGATAGTAAATTGAAAAAAGTAAATGTTAACGCTGATCAAGAAAAAATACATCAAGTTCTTACAAATTTAATTGAAAACTCAATTAAGTATGGAAAACAAGATGGAACTACAGAAATTTCAATTGAGGATTTAATTGAAGATAAATTAATTATTAGAATTACTGATAACGGAAATGGAATAAAAAAAGAACACTTTGAGAGGTTGTTTGAGAGGTTTTATAGAGTTGAAAACTCAGGAAACAGAACTACAGGTGGATCTGGTTTAGGCTTAGCAATTGTTAAGCATATAATAGATGCACACAATGAAAAAATTTATGTAGAAAGTGATTTCGGAGTTGGTTCAGAATTTTCTTTCTCATTACAAAAATCCAATTAAGTATATTTACATCTCAAATTTGTAATTGATTGGGAAGTAAAAATAAACTTAAAAGATTTGTTGAAAACGAAAGTTTTCATAACGTAATACAGCCATCTAGAGATGAATTGTTAAAAAATAATTTCAAATTTTTTGGTAATTGGAAAGAATTAGTTTTTGAAAATTCAAATCCAATAGTTCTAGAGCTTGGTTGCGGTAAAGGTGAGTATACTGTTAATTTAGCCAAATTAAATCCCAAAAAAAATTACATAGGAATTGATATTAAAGGTGCAAGATTTTGGAGAGGAGCTAAAACAGCTCTGAAAGAAAATCTCAAAAATGTATGTTTTATTAGAACTCAAATTGAACTTTTGGGATATATTTTTAATAAAAAAGAAATTGATGAAATCTGGCTTACTTTTCCAGACCCTCAAATAAAATATCAAAGAAGAAAACACAGACTTACAAATCCAAATTTTCTTTCAATTTACAATAGTATTTTAAAATTAAATGGAATAGTTCATTTGAAAACCGACAGTGAGTTTCTTCATGGCTATACCCTTGGGCTTTTGCAAGGAATGTCAATATCCCCATTATTTTCAAATCATGATATTTATAAAAATCATAATGCTCCAAAGGAAGTTATTAATATTCAAACTCATTATGAAAGTATTTATTTGAAAGAAAAAAAGAAAATTTCTTATTTAAGCTTTAAGTTTAATGAATAATCAATCTGATTTTTTTGAAAGAGTTTATTGTGTTGTTAAGCAAATACCCCATGGAAGAGTAAGTACATATGGTGCAATTGCTAATTATTTAGGATCAAAAAAAAGTGCTAGAGTTGTAGGCTGGGCAATGAATGCTTCTCACCATAATAAAGAGATACCTGCCCATAGAGTCGTTAATAGAACTGGATTACTTACAGGAAAGAAACATTTTTTCGGAATCAATCTAATGAAACAACTTTTAGAAAATGAAGGAATGATTATTGAAAATGATCAAATTAAAAATTTTGGTAATTTTTTTTGGGATCCCTCTAAAGAATTATAAGATTTGTTAAGGAGAATAGTATATTTGCAATTTAGAATCATTTTAAATATTTATGTTGACAAAAAAAATAATATCAGAGACACTAAGTAAATTTTACTTTGATGATGAAAAGATTGATATTGTTTCTATGGGTTTGGTAAAAAATATTGTGATTTTTGATAATGAAATTGCTATTGATTTAGAGGTTTTAAATCCAACACTAAAATCAAAAAACTTAATTAAAGAAAAGTTATTGAACTTTCTAAAAGTTCATTTAAATCAGGACATTTCTTTAAAAATAAATTTTAAAGTTGTAAATAAACCTAAAGAAAATAAAATTTTTAACCCTTTAAAAAAACTTAATAATATTTCTAATATTATCGCAATATCATCAGGTAAAGGTGGAGTTGGAAAATCGACAATCACTGCAAATTTAGCAGTTTCATTGTCAAAAATGGGGTTTAGTGTTGGTATCCTTGATGCGGATATTTATGGCCCTTCGATTCCTTTGATGTTCGATATTTCAAATAAAAAACCTCTTGCTGTAAATGTTGAGGGCAAATCAAAAATGAAACCAATTGAAAATTATGGTGTCAAAATTTTATCTATTGGTTTTTTTACAAAAAATGATGAAGCGGTGATATGGAGAGGACCAATGGCTTCTAAGGCTTTAAACCAAATGATTTTTGATGCCGATTGGGGGAAATTAGATTTTCTTTTAATTGATCTCCCCCCTGGAACAGGTGATATACATTTAAGTATAATGCAATCCTTACCAATTTCGGGAGCTGTTGTTGTTAGTACTCCTCAATTAGTAGCTTTAAGTGATGCTCGCAAAGGCGTTTCGATGTTTAAAAAAGATAATATAAATGTTCCTGTTTTAGGAATCATTGAAAATATGTCATTTTTTGTTCCAAAGGAACTGCCTAAAAACAAGTATTATATATTTGGAAAAGAGGGAGCTAAAAATTTAGCTAGTGATTTAGAAATTCCTTTTTTAGGAGAGATTCCATTAATCCAAAGTGTTAGAGAGGCTGGTGATTATGGAAGGCCTGCATCAATGCAAGAAAATACATTTTCAGAAATTACATTTAATAATATTTCAAAAAACATGTTATCTGAACTTTTAATAAGAAATAAAGAGTTACCTGAAACAGAAATTATAAAAATTACAACTATGTCAGGTTGCTCCAATTAAAATTTAAATTATGAACAAAGAATCATTAAATAAAAAAGTACAAGATGCTTTAAATGAAATCAGACCATTTTTAGAATCTGATGGTGGGAATATTGAATTAGTATCAATTAATAATGATGTTGTTAAAGTTAAGTTACTTGGAAATTGTGTTAGTTGTTCTGTGAATCAAATGACTTTAAAAAATGGAGTTGAGATGACCGTTAAAAAACATGCTCCTGAAATTCAAAAAGTTGTTAGTATTTCATAATGGACAGTGTTAAAACAGACATTTTGATTATTGGTGCTGGACCTGTTGGATTATTCACTGTTTTTGAAGCAGGACTTTTGGGTCTAAGATGTCACATAATTGATGCCTTAGCACAGCCTGGTGGTCAATGTGCAGAAATTTATCCTAAGAAACCAATATACGATATTCCTGGTATGCCTGAAGTTATGGCTGGAGATTTAGTCGATAATTTATTAGAACAAATAAAGCCGTTTTCACCTAGATATTCTTTGGGAGAAAGAGCAGAAAAATTAATAAAAAAAGAAGATGGATCTTTTGATGTAGTTACTAGTAGTTCAAAAGTTTATAATGCCAAAGTTGTTGCAATAGCTGGAGGACTTGGCAGTTTTGAGCCTAGAAAACCTCCAATAGACAATATTTCAAAATTCGAAGGTCATGGTGTTGAATATATGGTTAAAGACCCTGAAAAATTTATTAATAAAAAAATAGTTATTGCTGGAGGAGGCGATTCTGCATTGGATTGGACTATTGAATTAGCAAAAATTGCAAAAAAAGTCACTTTAGTTCACAGAAGAAAAGAATTCAGAGGATCAATCGATTCTGTTGAAAAAGTACAAAAACTAAAAAATAGTTCAAAGATTGATGTAATAACGCCCAGTGAAGTAAAAGAACTTAAAGGGGATGGTAATCTAAAAAGTGTTGTAATAATGCAAAATGATCAAAAAAAGTCCATTGAATCAGACTTTTTTATTCCATTATTTGGTTTAGTTCCTAGGCTTGGCAGTATTTCCGATTGGGGACTGGAGTTGGATAAAAACTCAATTGTAGTTAATAATGCATTAGATTATCAAACTAATGTTCCTGGAGTTTTTGCAATTGGTGACATAAACACATATCCAGGAAAACTTAAACTAATTTTATGTGGATTTCACGAAGCTACACTAATGTGTCAATCAGCCTATAAAATTATACATCCGAATAAAAAAAATATTTTAAAGTATACAACTGTTTCAGGTATTAATGGATTTGATGGCACAAGTAAGAAATCTGGAACTTCAATAATTAAGTCAATAACTTAATGTCTGAAACATTTATTTTTAATAAAATAGAACCTAGAAATTTAAAAGGTGAATCAAGTTGGAAATCTCCTAGCAATATTGCTTTGGTAAAATACTGGGGTAAAAAAGGAATCCAAATTCCAAAAAACCCCTCCATAAGTTTTACTTTATCTAATTGTTTTACGACTTGTAAAATCAAGTTTAAGTCTTCAAACACTTTAGATAAACCTGATTTCGAATTATATTTTGATGGTAAAAAAGAAATTACTTTTGAAAAAAAAATGGAAGTTTTTTTTGAAAGAATTAAGATTTATTGCCCATACTTAAATAGTCTTAAAATATCCATTGAAACCAATAATTCTTTTCCTCATAGTAGTGGAATTGCTTCTTCAGCATCTGCATACAGTGCTATATCTTTGTGTATTATGGATATTGAAAAAACAATTGATTCTACCATTTCTTCTGAATATTTTTTTAAGAAAGCATCTTTTATAGCTAGATTAGGGTCAGGAAGCGCATGTAGAAGTATTTTAGGCCCACTTGTTGTATGGGGAAAAAGTAATAGCTTCAAAAATAGTTCTGATTTATTTGGATCAGAATATGAGAATAAAATTCATGATAATTTTAAAAATTATCAAGACACTATTTTGTTAGTTGATAAAGGTAAAAAACACATGTCAAGTACTGTTGGTCATTCCTTAATGAATAACCATTCTTTCTCTGAAAGTAGATTGACTCAAGTTGAAAAAAATATTAATATTTTGAATAAGGCCCTTTGTTCAGGAAACTTAGATAAATTTATAAAAATTGTAGAATTGGAGGCGTTATCTCTACACGCTATGATGATGACTTCAGAGCCATATTACTTACTTATAAAACCAAATACTCTAAATATTATTAATGAAATTTGGAATTATAGAAAAAATACTAACTCAAAAGTGTGTTTTACATTAGATGCTGGATCAAATATTCATTTATTATATCCTAAAAAGGAATATGATCAGATTCAAAATTTAATTAAAAAAAACTTAATGTACTTTTGTCAAAGTAATGAGTTTATTAACGATTACGTTGGTAATGGACCAAATAAATTATAATTTTAAAATATGAAAGCTCCTTTATTTTATTCAAAAATTCTATTATTCGGAGAGTATGGTATAATAAAAGATTCAAAAGGATTGTCAATACCATATAATTCTTTTAAAGGAGGCTTAAGAATTGGAGACATGAATAATGCTGAAGAAAAAAAATCCAATGTCAGCTTAAATAAATTCAGAAACTATTTATTAAAAATTGATAAATCTATAGTGAAGTTTGATTTGGAAAAATTAAATTCAGATTTAAGTGAAGGTATGTTTTTTGATAGTTCAATTCCTCAAGGTTATGGTTTAGGTAGTAGTGGAGCATTGGTAGCTGCATTTTACGACAGATTTGCAATAAACAAAATTACAGTATTAGAAAATTTAACTAAACCTAAAATTTTAGTTCTTAAAAATATTTTTTCTATAATGGAATCTTTTTTTCACGGAAAATCTTCTGGTTTAGATCCGTTAAACAGTTATTTAAGTTTACCTATTTTAATTCATTCTAAAAATGAAATCGAAACTACAGGAATTCCATCACAAATAACTAATGGTAAAGGTGCTGTATTTTTATTAGATAGCGGGAAATCTAGCGATACTGCTCCAATGGTAGATTTATTTTTTAAATCAATGAAAAATAAAAGCTATGATAAAATGATTAAAGAAGAGTTTATTAAAACAACAGATCATTGTGTTGATGATTTTTTAAATGGAAATTTTAATTCTTTGTTTAAAAATATTAAAACTCTTTCGAAAGTTGTTCTAAAAAATTTCAAACCAATGATCCCAGAAAATTTCCATAACATTTGGGCTAAGGGAATAGAATCTGATGAATATTTTTTAAAATTATGTGGCTCTGGTGGAGGTGGATATATTTTAGGGTTTGCAAAAGATTTCAAAAAAGCACAAAAATCTTTAAATGATTTCAATTTAGAGGTGATTTACAATTTTTAATGTTAAATAAAAAGATTTTATTTAAAACTTTAAGCTTGTTCTCAGTTGTACGTGGGTATAACATAGTTTTTATAATAGTTGCTCAATTTATATCTGCTATATATTTTTTCTCCGAAAACAAAAGTTTTTCAGATGTAATTTTAGACATAAATGTTTGGTTAATTATATTATGTTCGGCCTTTTCAATTTCAGCAGGTTACATAGTAAATAGCATTTATGATTCACAAAAGGATTTGATTAATCGTCCATTAAAAACAACTTTAGAAAATCAAATTTCTGGAAAAACTAAATTTCTAGTTTATGTGTTTTTCAATAGTATTACTTTAATTTTGGCTTTTCTGATTTCTTTTAGAGCACTTGTATTTTTTGGATTTTATATTCTAGGCATTATAATTTATTCTATAAAAATTAGCAGATATCCATTTACTCGAAATATTTTTTCTGTTTTACTCTCTATAACACCTTTTTTTGCAATAATTCTTTATTATAAGAACTATTCTTATGAAATTTTCTCTCATTCAATATTTTTATTTTTAATAGTTTTAATCAGAGAAGTTGTTAAAGATTTAGAAAATTTTGCTGGAGATTTTACATTAAAATATAAAACAATCCCAGTAAAATATGGCGAAAAAGTTTCTAAACTATATATTTCTATTTTGATAGTTTTTGTTTTTTTAATTTCAATACATATATTAAAATCTTATGAAATTTCGTATATGAAATATTATCATTTTTTAGTTTATCCTTTTTTTATTGTATTCAATTACATTCTCTGGAAAAATAATTCAAAAGAAACTTTTCAAAAACTACATAATGCTTTAAAGCTTTTAATTATTTTAGGAATATTTAGTATAATATTGCATAGTTTTTAACCCTGAAATTAATATGATTAGACTAAACAAGTATATTTCAAATTCTGGTTTGTGTAATAGAAGAGAAGCTGATGAGTATATTGTTGACGGAAGAGTTTTAGTTGATAATGAAATAGTTAGCAGATTAGGTGTAAAAGTTAAATTAGATTCAGAGGTTAGGGTAGACAATAAAATTATCATTCCGTATTCTTTTGAATATGTTGTTTTAAATAAGCCTGGTGACTTTGCTTTTAAAAACAAGAAAAATATTTTTGATTTACTAAAATCCTCTGGAATAAGTAAGCTTGAATCTTTGGAGCCGATTGAAGATGATTTTAAAGGTCTTGTTCTATTTTCAAATGATCCAAACTTAATTGAAAATTTTAATATTAACGTATTTAGGATTAAGCAATTATTTCATATAACCTTAAAAAACCCTTTATCAAATCATAAACTCAAACTTCTCAAAGAAAAACTAATCGATAAATTGAAAATTGTATCAATTAATTTTGTTGATGGTGCAAAAAAAAATGAAATAGGCTTAGAGTTGCTCACAAACTCACACTTTAATATTATAAGTTTATTTGAGGATTTAAATAATGAAATTATTTCATTAGATAGAGTTATGATTGGAAATGTAACAAAAGAAAACCTCAAAAGAGGAAAATGGAGGTTTTTAAATAAAAATGAAATAATAAGTTTTAAATCACTTTGAACCTGCCCATACTAATCCCCTTTTTAGTAATTCCCAACCGTTTTTGTAAATTTTGAATTCATTAGGGTCATGACCAATTGAAATGAAAAATACTTTGCCTTCGCCAAATTGTTTTTTCCAAGCAATAGGCATTTTTACATTATTAATCCAGGGATAATTTGTGCCATTAAATGTTGTTGTAGCTAGTATTTCAACATTTGGGTCGTAGTGTAAATAATATTGTTCAGAAAACACTTCAAAATCATCAATTCCTCTAGTAAATTCATTTTCTATAATTTCAACTTTAAAATTTACCATTCCTCCGGGATGTTCAACCCATTGACCCCCTGTCATAAATTGATAATTAGTATTACTTCTAAATGAATCAATAATTCCTCCATGTGCTCCAGCAAATCCAACTCCATTTTGAACTGCTTTGAGTAAATTTTTTTCTTGTTGTGGTGTTATTGAAGATTGAGTAACAGATTGAATAATTAAATCAAATTTAATCAAGTCGTTATAATTTGAATAAATGTCTAAACTATTTTTAATAGTAATATTAGCCGAATTATCATTTAACCAACTTTCGATTATATTAGAAAATAGTTTTGGGTTGTGGCCTTCCCATCCTCCCCAAACAATTAATACATTTTTATCTTTTAAATTTTGCGATTGAGCTAATTGTTGTGAAAAAAAGAATGTAACAGCTAAATAAATAAAAAAATTGTTCATAAATTCAAGTTAATTCAAATTATATAATATATCAATGTAATGAAAAAAAATTCTAGGAGAAAGTTTATTAAAAAATCAACATAGAAATTAGCATTAGGATATTTTACTTCGGAAGTTGGAATAAAAGAATTAGGTTATAAAGGTAATTCTCCAAATATTTGGGATGGTGTTCCACAGGATGTTCTTGATCAATATGGTCTTGAATATGATAAAGACTGGCTTGATAAATTTGTTGATCAATCAAAAAGAAATGACATGGCTGAGTGGGATGAAAAAGGGAATTTGATAACTTAACAGTATAAAAAAGCAAAAAGTCTCTATTAAATAGAGACTTTTGTGGTACCTCCAGGAATCGAACCAGGGACACAAGGATTTTCAGTCCTTTGCTCTACCAACTGAGCTAAGGTACCAGTGCTTTTTTGCAAGAGCAAATATATATTCTTTTAT
>Ga0222715_10005611_pt1 | contig 10668 bp, 9 predicted proteins | sample C33_9DmetaG_FD_165056 | JGI IMG/M metagenome (GOLD analysis project Ga0222715, IMG submission 165056) | Estuarine water microbial communities from San Francisco Bay, California, United States - C33_9D | ecosystem: Environmental > Aquatic > Marine > Unclassified | place: USA: California... | reverse complement strand
CGTTGCATCAATATTTTTTTATCTAATTTTTCTTCCTCTGATGTATGAATCTCGTCGACAACTTTTGCGATAGTTTTTAAGGCTCCGCCTTTACCGCCTAATAGTCCTCCGAGAAGATTAAGCACTACGCTGCTCCGCCTGTCATCCAGCTAATTATCCAGATAACAACGATCGCTACAATAGCGGCCTTGATCCAGTCCTTCATTTTCCAATCTGACCACTCTTTAATATGTGACCATAGATCTTTTAGTAAGTTCATAGAACCTCCTTTGTTTAAGATGAGGATTATACTATTTTACGCCTTTAAAAGCTACTTTTTTAATCTGCGCATTGCTTGTCTGACCTTTTGGACCCGAACCTTTGTTGTTTTTTACAACAAAAGCAGGGAAAGTCATGGCAGCATCAGATCCAACTTTCATTGTTGGAAAAGGATTTTTTGCAGACACAATAGTCATTTTTGCACTTTTCTTTTTCATTTTTTTGCCTTTCCGTAACCACGTTTTGCTAATCTACCAGCTAAACCACCTCTAGCAGCTTGAATTGTTTTAGGTCTAATCATTTCAATAGCTATACTTAAGAAACCTTTTTTCTTTTTCTTTTTCTTTGGAGAATCTACCGCACCGCCGCGTTTCTTTTTAACAACGCCACGTCCCATCAAAATGTCTTTTTTAGTAATTTTACCATCACCACTTAAATCAGGGAATTTTTTTGACATTACTTTTTTACCTTTTTAGCTACCTTTTTAGCCGTCTTTCTGGCTACTTTTGCAGCTGTGCCTGCTAAGCCCCCTAATGCTGGTATTGGAAAAGGTTTTGTTTTTTTAAACATGTCTTTAAATTTTGGTAATTGTTTTTGTTGTTCTGGAGTTGGTCTACCTAGTGGTCGTTCAAATTTTGGACCGTCTCCTTTAGGAATAGGTATATATCTAGGTCCTTTTTTCTTTTTTCCTTTGTTCGCTTTAGCAATTTCAGGTTGTCTATCACTAGATAGTCTATATGGATTTTTTTTCTTTTTTGGTTTTGGTTTTCTAAGTGCCATGAGTAATCTCCTATTTAATGTATAGTTGGTTTTAAAAGATTTAGCAAGTCTCTTGCGTTATGATTTAAAATATTATCATATTCTTGCTCGGTAAGATTGTTATGGTACAACATTTTTGCTACACCCATCATTGCCCCCGCTAAAAGTATCTGATCTTCTTGACTTGTTACACCTGTATCAGCAAAAGTCATTAACTCAGTAAAATATTCCTGTAATCTAACTGTTGCGCTTGTCATTTTGTTTTTCTAAATTAACATTTGCACGCAATTGTGCAATATCTTCTTGTGAATCTATTTTATCTTGAGCTAATTTAGCGTTTTGTTCTAATTTTGCAGCATCTATCTCTACATTTGCTTGATCATTTTGTGATTTTCGCTGTAAATCAGCGGCTCTAAGCTGTAACTCTTGCTGTTTTAACTGAATTAGAGGGTCTTCCCCTTGTTCTGCCATCATTTCTTGCTCTTCAGCTATCATTTTTTCTGTCATTTCAGTAATTCTTTCAGCAACTTTGGATTCTAGTATTTCTTGAAGCTTAACTTGTTCCTCTTGAGGCATCTGACCACCAAATTTTTGTGCTAATTCTTGAACTTGTTCTTGCATTTCTTGTTCAACTTCTTCTCTAGCTTGAATAGACACATGTTCCATAATATGAGCTTCTAACAAGGTCATGGCTTGTATATTATTCTTAACTAAAATGCTTGAAAAGAAGGCTCTATGTGAATCCATGTGTGCTAAATGATTTTGATTTCTAAATGCCTGTAAAGGTTTTCCTAATAACACGCTTCCGTTCTCAATTCCTGGATCTTGAGGCTGAGGTGGTGTGGGAACAGGGAGAATAGCATCTACATTTTGCACTCCCATTGCTTGATACATACGTCTATATGCTTCATACATGTTGTGCATTTGCGGTGCAGCCTGTGCCAGTTGTAATTGTGTTTGCGCCAGCGTAACACGTTGAGACATAGAAAATATAGTAGGATCAGAAACAGGAAGTATGTCTATCTTATCATCAAAGTCTGCTTCTTTAATAGATCTTATTCCTCCAACAACATCATAAGGATATTGAGGTGACAAAGACTCACTAAATATTTTTGACAGTAATTTAAATTCTATTTTTTGTGCGTAATGTAATCTTTTATGAATAGCCGACATAACACGCATGCCTCTTTCCATCAAAGCCATTGTCGTTCCTACAGGTGCGTTTGCCGCTACACTGTCACCAATTTTTTGATCAGCTACAGTAGCAAATTCCTTACCTGCTTGAACAACAAAACCTAATAATTGAAATAAAGTTGGATCAGCACCTTTATAGGGTAAAGGCATTAGTCCTGCACGTAAGTCACCACTTGGTGCATCGACATCTCTAAATTCACCTGGTTGTATTGGAGAATCATCATCTCGAATACGAAGCCCTCTTGCTTTGAAACCTGCTGGTAAATTGGACAACGTTCCTGCGTCAATTAATTGTCTAAGAGCAGCGGTTGCGGTTCTTGATAAACCACCAAGCATATGTATTAAACCTAATCCATAAAAACCTAATCCTGGTAAAAATTTATAATGAGCAAAGTATTCTATCTTTTTTAAAGTTTCATCTTCTTCTCTGTAGTTTCTATAAATAGATAAAATTTTATTAGAACCTTCGTCAATAGTTACAATATAAGGAACTTTTATACCATCTTCTCTTTCAAAACCTGGAACATCTAAATTAGCATGTACCTCTAATAAAGTGTACTCATCATCAGCATATCCTACTTTTCTAATTCCAGAAACTTCTTGTTCTTTTTCTTGAATTCTATCGTCAGACTCCATTGGTTTAATATCAACATCTCTGTAGAATCCAGAAACTTGTAATTTACGAATTTCATTTTCTGATTTACGAATAACATGTGTTACTCTTTCAGACTGTTCTAAGTTTGTAGCGTTATAAGGAACAACTAAATCATCACTTGGAACAAATTTAGAAATGGCTCTACCTATTCCTGCATCATAGTAAATCTTTTTAAAAGTTGAACCAGACAAAGGTAAATAAAATAACATTTGATCAAGATCAGGATCAAACTCCTCCATCACATGAGTGATCTGATAGTTCATAAACTCTTGTACTCTTTGCGCTTGATCTTCTTTTGCTTTAGTTACCTCACCAATAACTTGTGTTCTTACTGGCCCACCTGCTGGTAATAGTTCTTTGTAAGCTTGTGATTGAAACTGTGTAACTGATTCCGCTAATAATGGATGTGTAACACCGCTAGCCCCTTGAAAAGGCTGTGATCTTTCATTGTATTTAAGTCCTAGTAAATCTAAACCTTTTTTATACGCTTCTTCCCATTCTTTTCTTGAAGACAAATCATGTTGATAGTGATCAAATAATTCACTAGCTATAACTCCTAAATCATTTTCATCAATAAACTCAGCTAAGTTTGAATCAAAACTTTCATCTAGTATTTCTTCTTGTTCACCAATAATAGCTCCACCATCTTCTGTTATTTCTACAAGAGGATCATCTGTTCCTGGTTCTAGCTCTACTGTTTCTCCAACTCGTGGAGGTATCATCAAAGCATCATTTACTGTTTGAGGTTCATTCGGATCTATTCTTTTGTCAACGGCCATTAAGCTACTCCTATTAATTCTTCAATATTAGGCAACGGATCATATTTCACTAAACCGCCTGTTGCCAAATGGGTTTTTGAAGGTAATACCATTTCAGGTGTTAGTTTTATAGCATAAGAGTCCACAGTTTTAAAGCCCGAAGGTATACTTGTTGTCTTTGTGTACAGATCTTGCGCATTATCAGAGCTATTAATAAAATCAGTAGCTTCTTGCATAGCATTTTCTAATCCGTCTTTTTTTACTCTAATGGTTTTTAATATGCTTTGATTGTTCATGTCCATAATTTGAATAACCTTTTTACTACTTCTAGGATCTCCAACTGCTACTTTAATTATTTTAAATTCTGCATTGTTTATGTTTGCCGCTCTTTTTAATGATTGCTCAAGAACACTTGTATAGTGCTTACCACTTACATCTGTAGCATCAGGGCCCCCGTAAAACTCATATGTACCCACGCCTTTTTTTCCTGCTCTATCGGCTAAAGCTGTAGCTGTTGTCCCATCCTGTCCATAGCGTTTTGCGATAAGCTCTGCTGGTGAAATAGCATACCATGTTGGTGCGTTGGGATCATTCTCTACAAACAGTCTTTTTGCTGCTGCGTGTAGATCATTTTTCACAATAACATCTCCCCATGCTTTTCTGTCTTTAAAAGGAATATTAGGAAATAAAGCACGCATTGTTTCTGGAGAAACAACAGCTTGATCAAAAAATTCTAATACTTTATCACGTTTCTTTGCCGCCTCTTGAATTGGAACCATATCTTGCGGTGTTAAAGTGCCAGGACGTATGTTAGCAAAATCTTTAAATACAGCGTTTGATTTCTGTAGTTCTAAAATATGACCTGCAAAATCATCCTCTGTTCTAAAAACAGGACGGAGTATGTCTTGATGTTTAGCGTAAAACTTTATAAGCTCAGGGCTCATATCTCCTGATCGCTCTCGTTGTATTATCGCTGTATCTTTTAAGTTTACTCCTTTTTCAACAAGTCGTTGATACTCTTGTTTTATTTTTTGTAGTGATTTTCTATATGTTTGAAATATATCTGACTGTATCTCATCAGCAAAAGTTACATTAACTGTTTGATCATTAACAATAGCTTGGTTAGATCCAGAACCAAAATTATCTATGTCGTCTTGTATTTTTACTAATTGTTTATTTGCATTATCAATATTTTTTTGTGCTTGTTCTATACTTACTCTACCCCCAGATTGATCAACAATGTCTTGCGCCGATTTATTTGTAACGCTTGTTAGTCTGTCTCTTTTCTTTTCAAGCTCTAAAAGTTTTGTTGTCGTATCTCCTGATAGCTGTGTAGATGTTCCAGGCACAATTGCAGGACGGTCCGTGAGCCGCGACCACCCGACCACGTATGCTTCATCTCCTCTAAAAAAGTCATGAGTAGAATTAGCATAAGACTTAGGATCACCTGGAATGTCACTCGGATCAAGGTACACTACATGCTCTCTGTAAGAATTAGGCAAACTTCCTTTTTCATAATATTGATTACCATACTTAGAATTAACAAAATCAGGTTCTAGTACGCCTGATTGTTGCTGTTCTATATCCGATCTAAAACCAAATGTTTTTGTCTTTAGTTTACGAATAGGGGCTTGTTTAATTCTATTTAATAATACTTGTTTGGTAACAGGCTGACCTGCTTGAAACAAAGAAGTAAATAACTGTGGTAATTGATAATCTTCTACTTCTAACTTGTTAATATTTCGTGATTGAAAAAAGTTATATAGATCAGCAGGTGTTTCAAAAACATCAGGCACACTAGGATCTAGTAATTTTGCTTCGACATTTGAATAAAATCTATTGACATCTTCTCCTGTTGTTGCCGTAGCTTCTGCTATTTCGTCACCAATACGAATTAAATTTTTTGTTTGATTACCACCTTTGAGGATGTCACTTTTTTTATCTAAGTAAACTGCCCATCCAGGTGCTTTGCCAAAAATATTAACAGCAGCCATTTCTACCTGTGGAGGTAAATTGTTTTCTGTTGTTGGTTTTAAATTTGCATCTTCAAACAAATCTAAATCATCTATACTCATGTAAGGTGTTTCTTCTTGAATACCTCTTACATCAATACCGCTGTCGTCAGGTGTACGTAGTGGATCACTAAATTGTCCTGGATCGCCGCCCATGGCCATGTTTTTAATATTGGAAGGAGGTGTTTCTCTTTCGCCAGGTGCAAGGTCTATGCCTGTTACTTCTTCAAACAAAGTATCGTCTTGCATAGTTTTTATCTCCTTCGGTTCTTTTCCTAATAATTTATTTTTTTCAGCATTAAGAATATTATAAGCTTCTTCTTGAGCCATGTCATAAACAAATTCTGGCATTTCCTCAAAAGAATTGGCTTCATTTAATAGTTTATCAAAATCTTCTGGATTTACAACATTTTGTGAAATATTTGGAGATTCATATATTTCTAATATTTTATTTTTTAATATCTCTCTTTGCTCTGCATATTGAGGGTTCTCTAACTCACTTCTTATGTTTGCATAATACTCATCTGTTCTTTCTTTTGTATTATCTGTAGCTTCATTAATCATTCTAACAATGTTAGCTAAAAAAGCAGGTTCTTTACCTGTTTTATACATAGATGTGGGTGTGCTTACAAAAAGAGCATTACCAAAAGATTTTAGCTCTTTTAGACTTGGAAAGCCGAGTGCTTGTGGAGCTATACGAATAAACTTACCAAGCTTACTTAAATCTTTATTTTTAGCTACTTCCATCATACGACCATATACTCCTGATCCTAAAAAAGCGGGTGTTATAGATAAGGCTAATTGACCTGCTGAAGCTGCAAAATCTTTTCCTGTTAGCTCACCTCTTATTTTATATTTTCTTTCTAGTTCAAATTGATCTATTATTTCTTCAAAAGGAATAGTGTTTTCAGGATCATACTTAACACCACCAGGCAAATACATATCTATTGGCTTGGACCCAGGTTTCATTAAACCCTGTTCAATCATTGCTCTATGTTCTCTTTCTAATAAACTTTCTCCTACTATTTTTTCTGGTAATTGCTCTATGGCTCTAGCACCAAAATATAACGGAGAAAATTGATATGTCTCTACCAAAATATTTGCAATATCAAGAGGTAGTTTTTTTAATTGATTTGCATGAAGTTTTGACTGTATCAAAGCTCTTTGTTCAGCAAACTCAGGACTGGTCGCTCTATATGTTAGATCTCTATAATCCTGTGAATTTTTTAATTTATCATAAGCATTTTCAACATCTTGTGACGTAATCATTTTACCTTCTTGCATCATTGATTGCAAAATAGGATTTAAAAAACTAGACATGTAAGTACCTTCACGATCCATACCTGTAGTAACATTTAACATGTCGGCTTTTAATCCTTGATCTACATCTTTTACTTGATCAACAGACATGAGATACTGTTTTATATCATCATCTAATATTTCTTTTGCACGTATTTTATCTAATTCGTAATCTATTGTATCGTCTAGTTTAGTTAAAGTAAAAGGAGCCGTTATATCCAGTAGACCCTCTGCTGTTCCTATTTGTTCAGCTATACCTTCTGCAATTGGTTCTAAAAATCCACCTTCAGGAGGTTGATCTGTAACACCTGCAGGTGGTTCATTTGTAATAGGGTTAAATACTTCATCTATTTTTTTAAGAAACGGATTTGTAAAAACACTACCTCCGTCTTTGTATGGTGCAATAACTGTAGAAGTATCCGTGGCAGGATCTAATAAAAATTGAAGTAACTCTTTCATCTGCTGTTTGTTTGTAATACCTCCTGGTTTACCAGCCTGTATAAACCCTCCCATTTCAGGTGGTAAGTCATACATACTTTCAGCTTGAACTCTTTTTAAGCCTGTTCGTATATTGTCCAAAGTTTTTGCTGCCATGTCAGCGCTTTTTTGTTTTGCTTTAATAACGCTGTCAGACAAGCCATACAGAGCTCTTGGATTTTGTTTATTTTTTAGCATTTGTAAAAACTGTCCTTTGTTTCCACCTACTGTAAAAGGATCTACAATTCTTTTGCCGTCGTCAAACATTGAAGCAGCAACATAGTTTCTAAAAGGTCTAGTGCTTTTTGTGGGAGGTGATCCCATCAACTGCTCTGCAACGTCGTCAAAAAAAACTTGAACTCGTCTATTTACAAACGCAGGACTAATATACATCATGCTGGGGTCTGCCCCTTTTTGTAATAACTTACTACTTGGATTTAATCTTTGCGTAATACTCGTTGGAAATTTATGTGAAAAATCCAAAAAACCTTTTCCTTTTTCCATAGGAAACTTATCTGCAACTTTTACTAAATCATCATAATAAGTTTTAAGAAGCTCTTGTTTAAAATCCAAAAGCTCTTTCATTTCATTTTTATATTTTCCTAAAGCTTCACTAATAGGCTGCATTACTTTTGGATCTTTTGCCCTAAGCATCTCGTTTAACTTTGCTTTACCATACTTATATTCAAGAGGCCTTTTTGCGTAATTAAAAATAGTTTGTTCTGGTGTATCTATTGATTTAGGAACTCCTTTTCCCAAACCATATAAAGGATTTTTCATTGAAGACTTGGTTCCTGGAAAAAGATCCACCATAGAAATATTTTCTAAATCTATTTTTGATACATCTTTTTTTAATTCTTTTACCAAAGGCTTTTTTTCTTTGTTAATGGCTCTTGTTAGTTCTGTTGTAGGAAGTTTATAAGCTGCATTTATTTCGTTTTGAAGATTAGAGACTTCATCTATTTCATCGGCTATTTCTTTTTGAGCCGTAGTTAAGTTTGACTTGTCCATCTCTCTAGTAAAAAAACCGCCACCCATCTCTTTTAATTTCTTAGTCAACTGTTGTCTGTATTTGGATAATTGACCAAAAGCATCCTGACCTACCTCTCTAATTTGGGATACAGCTTCTTCAACGTTTTTACTTACCTTGCCTTCAGTAAGTAAGTCTGCACCTTTAATCACATAATTAATTTTTCTTTTAGGATTAAAGAGTAAATTACCAAGTTTATCGGTAATTGATGTTACACGTTTATTAAAAGTAGAATTTAAATAAGAATCAATCTTAGCATTGCCTGTTTGTATTCTTTGATTTTTTGGAATTAATTTTGTTTTTTTATCTGAGTTTTCAATTTTTTTGGTATCTACTCTATCAGCATAATCTAGAGCGCCAGGCCCTTCAATATCTTTAATAGCTTGAGCCCTATTATTAAAAGGCTTTGTCATATCATAAGGATTAGCCATTATTTCATCTTTTTAATTTGAACTTTACGTCTAGATCGTACATTCAACAGCTCAAAATCTCGTAGCATTTTTTGTGCAATAAGATCCATAGGTTCTCTTGTTAGTAATTGACTGGCTTTACCTACCCCTTGTATTGCTATACCTGATCCTTTTGGGTTTTTCTTATCCATTAATAATACTGCCTTTGTTCTATATATCCTGGTTCATCTACATAATCTGATTCTAGTTGGATAAAGTTACCCTGCCTAAATCGCAACAGCGCTTGTGTTGTTGAATCGACTAAATCGTCATGATCACCATAAGGGAAAGCGGCGCATTCTTCAACCACTTCTTCTGCCCAACGATCATCTGTACACCATACCTGTCCCGCTTCAAATAGTGGAGCTACGGAGTTTACACGTACATGCTTATCATTGCCCTTACTAGGCGTATAAGTTACTACAGGAATTCCTACTTGACGTAGCTCCTGTGTTAAGGGCATACCAGAAGCTTTCGCTTCAATCAAGATTGTTTCGGGTTCCCAGTATTTATATTCTTCTAAAGCAATCTCTTTGAGCTCAGGAAAGTCCCATCGTCCCTTTCTAGATTTTAATAATATAATGTTCGGTGGGCCGTGTTCCACGGGTTTAAATACACCCCACGTTGTAATTGCACTAAAGTCAGCCGTCTCTCTTTTACTGAACGCGGTATCATAACTTTGTATGATGTGCATCAAAGGAGGGATGTCATCTTTTGGCCACATTTGCCACCACTCACGTTTTATAATAGATCCTTCTTCGGACGTAGGTTTCTGTTGCCACTGTGCTTGCCACTTCTGTTCGGACAAAGATGCTTTCACACCATTTAATTCTTCTATCTTCCAAAACTCTGGCCATAGCGGTTTATCATTCAAGATGGCAGGAAACTCAACCACCTCCCACTGATCAGCATTTTCATTAGATTGTGCATTTAATAATTTACCTGTAAGATCCTTTGTAGACCAACGGGTCATAACAATAACTATGGCTCCACCTGGTTGCAAACGTTGTCGGGGGCCCGAGGTATACCATTCGTAGGCATTGTCCATGGCTGTTTGACTAAGGGCATCTTGCTCGGAATGTGGGTCATCAATAATTAATAAATCAGCACCACGCCCTGTTATCGCACCACCGACCCCTGCTGCAAAGTATTCACCACCTACTTTGGTGTTAAATCTACCAGATGCTTTAGAATCTTGTGATAAAGCACTATTTGGAAAAACATCTTTAAAATCTTGTTGATCAAATAAGTTTCTAACCTTTCTACCAAAGTTATAAGATAGCTCTGCTGTGTGTGTCGTTTGTATAATTTTTAATTTAGGTTTTTGTCCTAACATCCACGCAGGAAATAAATTAGAAGCAAACTCAGACTTTGTATGTCTTGGTGGCATATTAACAATTAATCGTTTTATCTTTCCACGTGAAATATCTTCAAATTTTTTTGCAATAATTTTATGATGTGAACCTGCAACAAACTCGGGCCAAACTTTTTTTACAAAAGTTAAAAAGGAGGAACGGGACTCCTCTGACACTTTTAGTTGCATTTTCCTTAATTCGTATTTTAGTAATTCCGTTGGGATTTGCTTTTGATTCATAAAAAAAGTTATATCATACTATCTGTTTGTGTAAAACTTAGACTTTAGACCGCCGTCGCGAGCGACGGGCGAATTGGGTGGTCGGGGGTGCGTAGAATCAAGATATGGTATTAGGGTTGGGTGTAAGTACCTAGATGTTGTTAAAGACTGTCAGGTGATACGCTGCCTGGAAGCTGGTGCAGC
>Ga0222715_10005610_pt1 | contig 10668 bp, 5 predicted proteins | sample C33_9DmetaG_FD_165056 | JGI IMG/M metagenome (GOLD analysis project Ga0222715, IMG submission 165056) | Estuarine water microbial communities from San Francisco Bay, California, United States - C33_9D | ecosystem: Environmental > Aquatic > Marine > Unclassified | place: USA: California... | reverse complement strand
TTTTACACTTATATTTTTCCAATCAGAACTACAATTAGAGTCAATATTTTTTAAAAGCATATCAATATCATCAAAAGCTACAGATCCAATTTCAGAATTGTCCGCAATGGAGTTAATTACATGCTTGGATGTGTTATCTTCAGATCTATTGCCATAAATTGATACAGCATGAATACTTTTATTTTTATACCCATTAATTTTTTTATTAATTAATTCAAGGTTTTCTATTTCTGATATATCCATCCCTTTTGAGTTTTTCCTATTCCTAAAAATGTCCTTTGGCAGAGGTATATCTTTTTTTTCACTTTCAATTTTTAGATGCGGTCCTGCAGCCAGCCATGAAGAATCTGTTTCTGGATCAAGCAGCCTATTAATAAAAGAACTGTTAGCGCCATTTTCAAGAAGTCTTCTCACTAGATATGGTAACAGGTCTTTATATTTACCAATAGGCGCATAAATAGATGTTGTATTAGATTTTTCTAAAACTTTATCAGCACACTTATATAAAAGCTCTCCCATTCCAAAAAGTCTTTGAAATTCATAATTTTTGCCTTCACCTAAATAGTTTATAGCTGAAAGTGTATGGGCATTATGAGTAGCAAATTTTGGATAAATTGATTCAATTTCAAAAATTCTTTTTGCGCAAGCAAGGTAAGATAGATCAGTAATTGATTTTTTAGTAAATACAGAATAATTATCATGACTATGAACTTGTGAATGTTTTATTTCATAATCCCAGTAAGCTCCTTTTACAAGCCTAAGATGCATCGGAGATCTTGTTTTAAGAAGTTCCTCAAACCAATTTACTGAATCCATAGATCTTTTACCGTATGCTTGAAGAGCAATACCAAACCCGGGCCAATCTTTTAATTTTTTTGATTGAGCCAAAATTTTAACTATCTCTAAGCTTATACTCAGCCTATCTTGTTCTTCGGCATCAATAGTAATTTCTACATCTTTAGATCTTCCAAGCTCAGTTAGAGATATAAGTTTTGGAATAAGTTTGGTTTTAATATCCTCATGTTTTCTCATCTCGTAACTAGGACAAAGAGCAGAAATTTTAATTGAAACCCCATTGTTTGTATTTTGTATAAGATTTATTTTGCCAACCTCTTCGATAGCATTTTCATAAGAAGAATAATAAATATCTGCCTGTTTTTTATTTCTTGCAGCCTCGCCGAGCATATCAAATGAATATATGGATTCACTTATATTGGATATTTTATTAATATCTTTGAAGTCTCTACCCATAACAAATTCTTGACTAAGAATATGCATTGCAGCAACAACAGCATTTCTAATTGGAAATTCTCCAGATTTTGAAATTATTGATCGTAAAAATTTATTTGGATTTTGATACCACTCAGATGGTGTTTTCACTACCTTACCTGCTAATAAGAGACCCCAAGTAGAAGCATTTACAAACAAACTATCAGCTTTATTTAAATGCTCTATCCATCTGCCTTCAGACAATCTTTCTGAAATTATTAAGTCTCTTGTTTTGCTATCTGGTATTCTGAGGATTGACTCAGCAAGACACATCAGGGCGACTCCTTCTTGGTTATCTAGTCCGTATTCGCTTAAGAAAGCATCTAATTTAGTTCTTTCTTTTTTATTTTCTCTGCATGCATCAATAATCTTTTTTGCATTAATAGAAATAGAAGGATCATTCAAGAACTCTGTCTCTTTTAGAAGCTTAGGGACAATTATTGCCTCAGAAATGAATTTGCTTTTGAAAAGTGACATATGAATATTTTAATCTTATAGCACTAAGTAGCAACATACTCATTCTATTAATTGATTAAAAATACTATGATAGGCATATGAAGGAAGCCCTATCATTAATTAAAAGAGGAACAGATGAGATTCTTACCGAATCTGATCTTAAAAAGAAATTAGAATCTGGGAAGCAATTAATCATAAAGGCTGGCTTTGATCCAACAGCTCCAGATTTACATCTAGGCCATACTGTACTTTTAAATAAGCTAAGACATTTTCAGGATTTAGGACATAAGGTCATATTTTTAATTGGTGATTTCACTGGACAAATAGGTGATCCTTCTGGCAAAAATAAGACAAGGCCAACCCTTAGCTCCGATGAGCTTATAGAAAATGCAAAAACATATGAGAAGCAGGTTTTTAAAATTCTTAAGAAAGAGTTGACTGAAGTAAGATTTAACTCAGAGTGGTGTAATGATCTTGGTGCGGCTGGCCTGATACGCTTAGCTTCAAAATATAATGTAGCAAGAATGTTGGAGCGCGATGACTTTAATAAGCGTTATAACTCTAATCAAAGTATTGCGGTTCATGAATTCTTATATCCGTTGGTTCAGGGATATGATTCGGTTGCTTTAAATGCAGATGTTGAGTGTGGGGGAACCGATCAAAAATTTAACTTGCTGGTTGGAAGAGAACTTCAAAGAGCTTATGACCAAGAACCTCAAGTTGTATTAACTGTGCCTATTCTAGAAGGTCTAGATGGTACAAATAAAATGTCTAAATCTTTAAATAATTTTATTGGTATCGATGAGAGTCCAGAAGAGATGTTTGGAAAAATTATGTCTATTTCAGATGAATTGATGTGGAGATGGTTTGAATTATTAAGTTTTATATCCGAGAAAGAAATAAATAATTTAAGGCAACAAGTAGATGAGGGCACCAACCCTAGAGATATAAAATTTCTCCTTGCTGAAGAGTTGGTTGATAGATTTCATGAGACTGGCCACGGAGCATCATGCAGAGAATCATTTTTGCAAAGATTTCAAAAAGGTAGCTTGCCGGATGACATTAAAGAAATTTCAATAAACTTAGATTCGGATTCAATCCCATTAACAAACTTATTAAAAAATGCTGACATGACTTCAAGCACCTCTGAGGCTATGAGACTAATAAAACAAGGTGGTGTAAAAATAGATTCAGAAAAAGTATTGGATCCAAAAAAAGAAATACAAAAAGGCTCTGAGGCTATTTACCAGGTTGGCAAAAGAAAGTTTTTAAAAATAAGAACCTTATAATGAATAAGTTAATTAGTGCTTCAATTCTATTTATCTTAGTTGGTTGTGTTCAAGATAGTCCTAATGTAAAACAGATATCAAATTTAAAATTTTTTATTGAAAATCAAGGATACGAGGGTATAAATGTTATTGAGAAAGGTCTTCAATACGCTGTTTTAAATAGTGGAGATACTAATTCTAAATCACCTCAACTATCAGATACTATTACCGCACATTTTCATGGCAAGCTTACAGACGGAACTGTATTTTGGAGCTCTGTTGAATCCGATGAACCATTAACTATTCAACTATCTGATCTTATCGAGGGATGCCAAAAAGTCATTTCTATGATGAAAAAGAATGATAAGTGGCGTGTATATATTGATCCAAGTATGGCATATGGAGATGAGGGTAGACCTGGCATTCCCCCAAATTCAATTCTAATTTTTGATATTGAGTTATTAGATTTCTAGTAATTATTCATTAATTACAGATAAAGCATATCCATATATTTCTGCTATTTGATTTATTTGTTTGTCTTTTGGTGTTCCTGCCCCATGTCCAGCCCTGTCCTCAATCCTAATTAAAATTGGTTTATTACATCCTTGATATTCTTGAAGCTTGGCAGCAAATTTAAAAGAGTGAGAGGGAACAACTCTATCATCTCTTTCCGCAGTTGTTATCAAAGTAGATGGATAGCACTCACCTTTTTTAATATTATGAAGTGGAGAATAAGCAAGAAGATTTTCAAATTCTTTTTTATCATCAGGCGATCCATAGTCACTTTCCCATGCCCAACCAATAGTAAATTTATGAAATCTAAGCATATCCAGGACGCCTACTTGAGGGATAGCAACTTTAAATAAAGAGGGGTTTTGTAGCATTGTAGCCGCAACCAAAAGTCCTCCATTTGAACCACCTTGAATAGCAGTTGATCCTGGAGATCCAATTTTTTTCTCATGGAGATATTTTGCGGCATATGCAAAATCATCGAAGACATTTTGTTTATTAAATAGCATTCCATCTTCGTGCCATATATCGCCGTATTCTCCTCCACCTCTTAAATTAGCAACAGCAACAACACCATCTTGATTCATCCAAGATAAGAACCTTTTACTAAAGCCAGGAAGAATTGAGATATTAAAACCCCCATAACCATAAATTAGAACGGGAGTAGTTTCATTGATATTTAATGATTTTTTATAACTTATATGAATTGGTATTTTGGTGCCATCTTTAGATTCATAAAATCTAAAATCAGAAATGTAATCATTTGTATTAAAATCCTTTAGTTTTTCTTCCCAAAATATTTTCTTAGACATGTTAACTAGATCTATTTCATATATCTTCTTAGGCGTTACAAAATTGGTATAAGAAAAATATGTTGAAGTATCTTCCAGGCCACCGCCAAAACCTGCGATAGTTCCTTTTTCTGTCATGGCAAGTGTTTTTAAGAATGTTCCATCCAGCGAATAGAAATGAACTTCTGAAAATGTATCTATTAAGTATGTAACCGCAATGGAGTCATTAATTAAATTTACACCTCTTATTGAATTGGAAGTCTCTTTAACCAAGTCATTCCAAACAAAAGAACCATTTTTAATCTGTAAAGAAGAAACTTTTCCATTTTTTGCATTTTCTGTTGAATAAAACCAATAGGTATCATCTTTATGATCCAAATATTGATATGCTCCAATGAGCTCATCTACTAGCGGCAAAAATGCTCCACCCTTTTTTAATTGAACGTATAGTCTATTTCTTTCATCTGTTCCATTAGAAATAGATAGAAATCTAACCTCTGTATCTTTTAAGACATTGATTCCCCAACCCCATCTTGGTTGATCTGGATTTTCATATATTATTTGGTCTTCTGACTGCGGTGTTCCTAATTTATGAAACATTAATTTTGGTGCTGTATTAACCTCTCTTAAAAGTTCATCCTTGGGTTCTTCATATTTCTGATAGTAAAAACCAGAATTATCATTTTCCCACGAAGCATTTGAAAATTTTGCCCAATTAATTTCATCTGAAAGAATTTCACCTGAATTAATATTCATAACCCTCCAAGTTCTCCAATCAGAGCCTCCGTCAGAAATGGAATAAGCCAGCAATGATGCATCATTGCTAACACTAGTGCCGCCAAGGGATATAGTTCCGTCAGTAGAAAACTTATTAGGGTCTAAGAGAACGCGTTCTTCACAATCTTCACAATCTTTTATCATCAACTTGCTCTGTTGCCACGAACCATCATTAAAATAATAAAAAATTTTGCCCTCAATTTTGTATGGGGTGCTTAAAGATTCAGTTTCCCAAGTTTTATTTAGATGGTTATTTATTGATTTTTTATATTTATCTTTACCAATAAACTGTTGTGTAAATTGATTCTGTCTTTTGACCCACTCCCTAGATTCTTCACTAGTAAAATCTTCAAGCCATCTGTAAGAGTCTTCAATTTCATAACCATGAATTGTTTCACTAAAAACTACTTTCTTTGAGTCTGGATATGAGAAATCTGATATGTCATTAGAACAACTAACTAGTAAAGAAATTATTACTAAATTTGCAAGTATTTTATTATTCATAAACTTCATAATACTTTACAATGCATAAATGAATCAATTTAATAATGCATGGAGTTTTTATTTTAATAACTGGCAGTATTTCGCTGTTCTTGCTGCTCCTGTTTGCGCTATTGAAATTTCAATTGCACACCTTTTAATGCCTCTTGAAAATATTTCACCTGAAGATATTGGTGATTTTTTTGGAGATAATGTATTTTTTGTTGGAATTCTAAGTGCAGTCGGTACGGTTTTAAGCGTTGGTTTTCTGGGCGGTCTTTATTTAGCCTTTAATGCTAAAAGTTCTAGTTCAGAATTAGAACCCATGAGTGCTTTACTTGGCGGAATACAAAAATTCTTTCCACTATTTGGTGCATATATTTTAAGTATTATCGCTGTAGTTTTTGGTCTTTTATTATTAATTTTGCCAGGAATCTATGTTGGTGCGAGATTGGCCCTGTTTCCCTCTTTTATAATGCTTGAGAACAAAGGTGTCATAGATTCTTTAAAATTATCTTGGGAAAAGACTGATGAGCATGGCGGAACATTATTTGGCTTAACATTACTTTTTATATTGTTAACCACGATACCATCAGGAATATTTTCTTTATTATTAGATCAAGGGATTATCCAGTTAATAATTTTGGGTATTTTTGAATACGTGATAATTATTCCCTGGGTTTATGTTTATTACAGTCTTTATCAGTCTCAAAAAAATCAATAAAAATTAGGTCTTCTTATCTCTTTTATCTTTGATAGATAAAAGTTAAAATGCGTTTCCGTTTTAAACGGGTCTGTAGCTCAGCTTGGTTAGAGCGCACCCCTGATAAGGGTGAGGTCGGTGGTTCGAGTCCACCCAGACCCACCATTTAGTTGACTATGGTAAGTTCTTCAAGAATATTATCTGCCTTTTCTAATTTCTCTAATGTCCATAAAAGATATCTAGAGTCCACTGAAATTGTCCTAGCCTGAGGGATATACTTGTAGTCTGCAATGATTGTTTCCAGCATTCCATCAAATGCAAGCCCAACTAATTCAAATTTCGAGTTAATGGTAGCTGAACCAGAATTACCATTTGTTATATCTAGGGTTGATAGAAAATTTACTGGAACAGAATTAATTGGCTCATAGAAATATTTACCATAATCTTTATTATTAATAAGTTTTAATAACTTCTCACTTGCATCAAAAGGCTTTTCATTTGTATGTTTTTGAACAATTCCTTCTAATCTTGTAAATGGCTCATATCGAACGCCATCTTCCAAGGAAACTCCAGTAACATTTCCATACGTAACCCTAAGAGTGCCATTAGCATCTGCATAAAGTTGCCTGTTAGATGACTCATAATAATTTTTTAATAACCCAATAAATTTAGATTTTAATAATTGTCTCCTTGCACCAGTTGCCTCATATTTTTTTTCGTATTCCAGTGACTCTTCGTATGTTTTTTTTGCGAATACTATAAGAGGATCAGTTGAGTCATTAAGTTCGTCTAGACTAAATTCCATCATCTTGAGAAAACTCTCTGAGTCTTTATATTGAGAGGAATATATTTCATCTACGGCTTGATTCATTTCATTAAGGCCGCTATCAAGTTTTAATAATTTACTATAAGCAGGCCTTCTTAAAGAGGGCTCTATTTTTGCATATACCGATAACCTATCTGTAAAAATCGCTTTGTCTACTTTTAAATCAAACGAATAATCAAGTGATTTTATTCGATTCATAATTTTTTCTTGGTCACGCTCTTGATAGCCAGGCTTTCTTTCAGAGTCTATTTTCTCTTTTTCAACTGCATTTCTATACAATCTTTTTGCTTGTGAAATTAAAACTGAATTTCCATAGTAAGATCTTGCAAGACTTTCTTTTTGTTGCTCATCGACCAAATTTAACAATGCATCTAAATAATCTTTTTCATTTTTAGAAGCTTCTTTTTCAATAAATTTTAAAAAACTTTTCCAATTAGATTCCTCTGATATAAGAAGTTTAAAATTCTCAGCACCATCTATTTGTCCAGATATTTTTTTGAAGTAATTCTCATAGCCGCTTTTTAAACCCCTATATTTCAACCCTGAACCATCAGCATCATTAGTATTTTTATCTATTAGCTCTATACCTCTTTTTAGAAATTCAACAGTTTCATGAAAGCCTATTTCAAGATCGTATTTAATCTCATTAAAGGTAAGCAGTCTATTAGTCCTGCCGGGATAACCAACCACCATGACAAAATCACCCTCATCCACACCTTTTGCAGATATTTTTAAAAAAGAATTAGATTTATAAGGAACATTATCTTTATTAAATTCTTTGCTTGAACCATCTTTTGAAGTGTAGGCCCTTAGAAGTGCAAAATCTCCTGTATGTCGAGGATACATCCAGTTATCAATCTCTCCTCCATACTCACCGATATGGGCAGGTGGAGCATAAACTAATCGCACATCTTTTATCTTTAAAACTTTTTCAAGTTTATATGTTTCTCCACTGAAAAAAGATCTAACCCTGCATTCAATTTCATCAGAGGTTTCACACACACTTATTATTTCTTTTATATTTTTTTCAATAATTTTAGCTCTTTCAATATCTTGGGTTTCATCATTAAGATTCTTTAATACTTGTTCAGTGATTTCTGTGCTTTCAAGCGTTACATATACTCTAGATCCAGGTGCAGACCTTTTTTCAGCATTTTTTGTTCTCGCCACAAAACCTGTCTCAAATAAATCAGTTTCTGAATTTGAATTAAATTGCAAAAAACCTCTTTCAATGCAATGGTAATTTGTAGCTATTAAACCTTCATCCGAAACAAATGCTGCTGAGCATCCCCCAAGGCTTACTATGGCACTCATGGGATGTTTAAATAAATCACTCACATTAGATATATTTCTATTATAGCCACTACTTCTTAATTCTTTTTTTAGGCCTTTCATTTGATAAGGCTCCCACATGCCTTCATCAGCATATAAAAATGAATTGGATATAAATATAGTAAGTAAAATTATTTTAAACATTTTGATCTCTTAGTTTTAATTAGTGCTACTCATTGTAAACTTATATAAAAAAAAAATATATTTTCATGTAATATTTTAATATGAAAGAATATTATGGAATTATTTGGGTCTCGGTCTTCATAGCATTTGCTTCATTTTTGACTTTGTTATCAGTTTTATTTTTAACTGAAACCTTTCAAAATGATTTAAATGAAGATTTGCCCAATTAAATCTAGCTAAGAATCACAAAAAATAATATCATCAAATCTAACTGCAAAGGGGTGGCTTTATTGCCTGAGATCTTTACAGAAACCCTTTGAACCTGATCCATACAATAATGGCGGAGGAATTGCATGAAAACCATTAAAACTTATTTTTTTCTTTTTTTCTTTTCAATAAATTTAATATCAGAAGATATTGAAGAGATTATAGTTCAAGGTAATTGGAGAGAGACGAGGCTCATTGAAGAAGACTCAAGCGTATTAGTTTTGAGCTCAAAAGAAACTCAGTCGGCTCCAATTAAACATTTTGAAAACTTATCTTATTTGATACCAAACTTGAATTTTGCAGCTAGCGACTCACGAGCTAGACATTTTCAAATTAGAGGTATCGGTGAAAGATCCGGGTATGAAAGGACACCTAATTCAGCAGTTGGATTTTTAGTAGATGATATTGATTATTCTGGACAAGGAGGAATTGCAACGACTTTTGATGTTGATCAAATTGAAGTCCATAGAGGGCCACAGGGCTCTAGAATCGGATCAAGCGCTATGGCTGGGCTAATTTATATAAAAACCAAAGAACCAACAAAAGAATTTGAGGGAGTTAGTGAAATAACGACTGGAGCATATGGAACTAGAAATGTTGGTATAGCTTTTGGTGGATCAGCACAAGATGATAATGAAGACTTTACATACAGAATAGCTTTAAGAAAAGACTACTCTGACGGTTTTAGAAAGAATCTATATTCAGGTAGATCAGACGCTTCAAAAAAAGATGAATCAACTTTTAGGCTTAAGGCAAATTGGGAAATAAACTCAGAATCAACTATTAAATTTTTAATGACACAAATCGATCTTGATGACCCTGCAGATATATGGACCATCGATGGAAGTCTAAATACTCTATCCGATAGACCGGGCATGGATTCTCAAAAAACAGATGCTTATGGTATAAAATTTTTTCACGAAACAGATAATTTTGAATTTCAAAGCTTAACAAGTGTGACAGATACCAATGTTGTATTGAGCTATGATGCGGATTGGGGTAATTCTGCCACGCACGCGCCATATATTTATGATTATTTCTCTGAAACACAAAGAAAAAGGGAGACTTTTAGCCAAGAATTTAGATTTTTATCAAATTTAGCTGATTTAGATGTAAATAAAAGGTCTGAATGGGTACTTGGACTACATTTTTTTGAGTCCAAAGAGACAAACTTAAAAAATGATGATGGTATTTATGGCGATCCCCTGGATCCATATAGTCCTTATATAAGTGAAAGTTCATCAACAAGTAAATTCTCCGTTGATAATTTTTCTATCTTTGGAAATTTAAATTATCTGATAAATGATTCAACCACATTTAGCTTGGGTGCTCGCTGGGAAGATTCAGAGTCAACTTATTCAGATTCATTTGGAGAGTCGTTTAATCCATCGGATAAAATTTCAGGCGGAAAATTATCAATTAACAAAATTTTAAAACAAGATACTAATATTTTTATTAGTATTGCAAGAGGATATAACCAAGGTGGTTTTAATTTAAATCTTGATCTCGATCCAAATTCAATAAATAGCAATCTCTACTATGATCCAGAATTTTTAACCAATTATGAGCTTGGACTAAATTCAAAAATTGTAAATTTAAATATGAATCTAGCTGCTGTGATTTTTCACTCTGACAGAAAAGATCAACAGGTTTTAATTTCAACTCAGGTCGATCCAACCGACCCAAATACTTTTACATTTTTAACCCAAAATGCAGCCGAGGGAACAAACAATGGAATCGAATTAGAAATAGATTTTCAGCTATCTGATAACCTAGATATATTTATTAATTTTGGGCTACTTAAAACCCAGATTAAAAATTGGAAATCTAGACCAGATCTTCAAGGCAGAGCTCAGGCTCATGCCC
>Ga0222715_10005609_pt1 | contig 10670 bp, 8 predicted proteins | sample C33_9DmetaG_FD_165056 | JGI IMG/M metagenome (GOLD analysis project Ga0222715, IMG submission 165056) | Estuarine water microbial communities from San Francisco Bay, California, United States - C33_9D | ecosystem: Environmental > Aquatic > Marine > Unclassified | place: USA: California... | reverse complement strand
AATTGCATTAATTATAACAGCAATAAGTGCAAGCGATCTTTACACCAAATACAGCGCAAAAAGTGATAAAAAGTTAGAATTGCCACGAGAAGATAGAATAAATCACGATAACATGAAAAGTTCTGGGTTGATAGGAGTGCTATTATGTTTTGGTATATTATGGTCTTCGCAAAAGATAACACCACGTATTGAAGAAGACGATGTGATATCATTGTTGCAACTATCTGCGCCTTCTAAAATAACAAATTATTTCCGAAATATCATAACAATTGGGTCATCTCCAATGTTGTACTATGCATTAAATACATTTTCCGGGTCTATCCACCTTCATGGTCGAACAAAGCAATTGAATTTGTAATCCATATGTCAAATAAAGAATTAACAATAATGCGTATAAAAAATACATTATTGTTCTCCATAACAAGTAAGAAATGAAGTTCTATGAATCTACCTATGAAGACTATATAAATCAAGTCCAGTTATATACAATGCATCCGGAACTCCATGATGTGTTTACGAATCTTCCGAGTGAAATTGAAGACTTTGAAAATACGATCGTTTATGGACCACCTGGCGTCGGAAAATACTCACAGGTTCTCTCTTTGTTAAAAAGATATAGTCCTACAAATCTAAAATACGACAAGCGTATTGTATCTGGACAGGACCGATTAGAGTATCAATATCGGATCAGCGACATTCATTACGAAATAGACATGGCAATGTTGGGATGCAATTCAAAAACAATATGGCACGACATCTTTTTTCAAATAGTTGATATTATTTCGGTAAAGCAAAAGAAGGTAGGGATTATTGTGTGCAAGAATTTTCATTCAATTCACTCAGAGTTATTGGACGTGTTTTATAGTTATATACAGCAATATAATCATTCACAGACGAACATACTCGTGAAATTTTGTATGATAACAGAGAACATCAGTTTTATTCCATCAAATATAACGAATTCGTGTCATATATTAAATATAAAACGGCCATCTCACGACACATACAAACATATTGCAAATATGTACAGTAAGTGTTCGAGTGTGTCCGACGAAAAGTCAAACCATAACTTTGTTTCACGTTTACAACATTATAAATCGAGTAATATAATGCAATCTATGAAAAAATGCCCAATTCTAGAAAACATATCACCTTGCGACATAACCAATATCAAGGAATTGCGCTCATTTGATTTAATAACCGACCCGTCCTCGTCGTCGTCTCTTCCATGTGATGTATTTAATACTGTATGTGATCAAATTATTCATGATACCTACCATTTCAAAACGGTAGAATACACTGCCTATAGAGATAGTCTTTACAACATGCTGACATACAATTTGGATATTTCGGAGTGCCTCTGGTATATCATAACTCATTTTATCGAGAACCAAATGCTAACAGATGAGGAAGTAAGTGATATTCTACAACAAACCTACTCCTTTTTCAAATTTTATAATAATAATTATCGACCCATATACCATTTAGAGAGTATTATGTTCTATATTATAAATAAGATTGGTTTGCTCGATGAACCGACTGGATGCATATAATATTTTGGAGATTAATCCTACCGACCCAAATATGAGAGAGACGATCAAACAGCAATACAGACTGTATGCATTAAAATATCATCCCGACAAAAATCGTGATGAAAATGCAGTTGAAAAATTCATTAAAGTAAACGAGGCATATGAATATTTAATGAAGTATCATAGACAATCGCCCGCAACAAATTCTGATAATTGGTTTAACATCGATGATGATATTTTCACGAAGATCGACGAATGTATGCACACGCAAGACAACTCGTATAGCAATATTTTACTATCATTCATAAAATCCATTGTGCGAGGAGAGAGTCGTGAAACGTTATATTACACAATTCTCCAAAAGGTATCAACTATGTGCGAATCGAGTGCAATCGATATGCTGGAAAAGCTTGATAAACAAATTCTATTAAAAATATATGAGATTTTAAACAGGTACCCAGACGCTTTCCATTTTAAACAGACGTTTCTTGACAGAATAAAAACCATTATTTATCGAAAGAATGAATCATCCGAGTGTATTATCTTGAATCCAACCTTGGACGATTTATATAATAACAATTTATATCGCCTGGTGTACAAAGATGAAAATTATGTGGTACCTCTTTGGCATCATGAATTAATATATGACTACATGGACACAGATGTATATATAAAATGTTATCCAATGCTCCCCGATAACATAACAATTGACAATAAAAACAATGTCCACGTATCTGTTAATTATAAGATTCAAGATTTATTAAACGTGGATACTATAATGGTACAATGTCATAATAAACAATTGCCCATAACTGTAAATACCCTGCGTATAACAGATAAGCAAACCATTGTATTCGCGAAACAAGGGATAACCCGCATAAATACCGACGATATATATGATATATCGAGAACAAGCGATGTAAAAATAACGATTTTACTTCAAAAGTAAAGAATACAAAAAAACACTTAATGACTTGATAATACACATTATCAAACCATTATGTGTGGAATAGTCGGATACCTAGGAAACGATTCCTATATAGAATATATTCTCACTGGATTAAAGTTGCTGCAAAACCGTGGATATGATTCCGTCGGGGTGGCTAGCATTGATGGGAACAAGGAGGTAGATATTGTGAAATATGCATCGACCGATACTCATAATTCTCTTTCTAAGCTAGAAACAGCATTGACTTCAAGACCATGTGATTCAAATATTGCAATTGGTCATACTAGATGGGCGACACATGGCGGTAAGACAACTGTAAATGCACATCCACATACAGATAATAAAGGACGTATTGCATTGGTTCACAATGGCATAATTGAGAACTACCAATCATTGAAGATTGAACTAGAATATCATGGATATAAGACTGTCTCTCAAACGGATACGGAAATTATTGCTATTATGATTGGCAAATATTTAGATTCCGGTTTCAGTATGAAAGAATCTATTGAAAGAACGACGGCCAAGCTAGAGGGAACGTGGGCATTGGTGGTGATTGATACAGTGCAACCGAACAAAATATGGGCTACTAGAAACGGGTCTCCATTACTTCTTGGAATTCAAGATAGCATCGTTATGATTGTAAGTGAGGAAATCGCTTTTCAAAATCATATCAATCAATACATCATTTTAGAAAACGACGATATTTTTGAAATTACTCATACCGGAGACACTGTAGAATACAGTGAAAATATCAAAAGGTATTCGTCGAACGAAAATAAAACCATAAAGGCGGATTTTGAAACATCCCCAGGTGAGTATAATCATTGGATGTTAAAAGAAATTATCGAACAACCTACTAGTATTATTCGTGCAACAAATAATGGTGGGCGTATTGCAAGTAGTACAACCGTTATGTTAGGAGGATTGGATACACACAAACTCCAATTGCTTGAATGCAATCATTTGATTATATTAGGATGCGGAACATCCCTTCATGCGGGGTTGTGGTCATTGGACTTATTCAAGACATTGGATATAGTCGATACTGTAATTTGCCATGATGGTGCAGATTTCGATACAAAAGATATTCCCAAGAAAGGAAAAACCGGTGTTATTATGTTGAGTCAATCGGGCGAAACAAAAGATTTGCATCGATGTATTCAGATAGCAAAAGAGTATGATCTGATTACAATCGGCGTGGTGAATGTTGTGGATTCAATGATTGCGAGAGAAACCGACTGCGGTGTCTATTTAAACGCCGGGAGAGAAGTGGCGGTTGCATCTACAAAATCGTTCACAAATCAATGTGTAATACTGTCTATGATTTCAATCTGGTTTTCTCAAAACCGAGGTACTGCAATACAAAAACGATGTAAGATTATCGATGGTCTACGCAACTTTTCAATGCAAGTACAGGAAATTGTTGATAAATCAATGCTGATTCGGGATATGTTAGAAGATAAATTCAAACATAGTAGTGTTTTTCTATTGGGCAAGGGAAGGGACGAAGCCATTGCAAAAGAGGGCGCACTAAAGTTAAAAGAAATTGCATATTTACATGCAGAAGGTTATTCATCAGCTGCATTAAAGCATGGGCCTTTCGCGTTAATTGAAGAGGGTCTCCCGATCATTTTATTCGATACAAACTCTGATCATCGTGGTAAAATTATGAATGCATATCAGGAAATACACGCACGTAAAGCAACTGTGATTGTTATAACCGATACCCAATTTATTACAAATGATGAAGATACCATTGTTTTCCAAGTTAGTGCAAATCATTATTTTGCAGGATTAGTTGCCAACGTATATGTTCAATTTGCCAGTTATTATTATGCAATTGCAAATAGTATCAATCCAGATTACCCAAGAAACTTAGCCAAGGTTGTTTCAGTGGAATAAATAAAGTATTTGAATTTTATGATTCAGACAGAAAAAAATAGAGAATATGTTTTTGAGATATTCTCTATCGAAATTATTTAGTTATTTACCTTACATATCAAATAATGCTCTATCTACCTATTTTTGTATTGTGATTTATGCAGCAACCTTCTTTCTGACAACCTTCTTCTTGGGTGCGGGTGTTTCCTCTGCGACATCTTCTTGGGCTGGTGCAGGTGCCTTCTTAACCACCTTCTTCTTTGGTACTGGTGCAGGCTCTGGCTCCTCCTCTTCCTCATCGTCGCTATCTGCAACCGTAGTAGAAACTGGTGCAGGAGCAGCAGCTGGTTCTTCATCGTCTCCCGCATCTGAAGTAGCGGGAGGAGTATCCATGGTTTGAATATCATCGGTAGACAATTGAATATGACACTTACCGAAGACACTAACCACTTCCTGAGGCTTAACTACACACTGGTTTACCTTCCATGTGATACCCCATCCCTTGCCGCCGAACCAAAGACCACCACACTGAAGTACGCATGCAACCTTGCTCTTCTTGGGTACGAAATCCATGGGTGTCATATTCTCATTATCGCAAGGAAAGATGATGTTAGATGCCGTATCGTAAATCTCAACACCCCATCTATTATTATAGTTGGGCACCCTTGCGCGGATAGTAGGAGCCTTAGATAGATCAATCTTCTTGGTCTGCTTATCCTTTGAGTACTTGAGGAAGGGGAAGAAATTATGCTTGACAACCTCACGAGAAAGATCCTCTCCGAACCATGCGTCGCTATATTTAACTGCGTCGTCTAGAATTTGATTCTCAAATGCCTTGAGCTTACCGAGAAACTTATCGGTAGCGTCGGTCGTGTAGTCTTCGTTAGGGAAGACCAGAGACATACTGAACTTGCCATCTGATTCACCCGTCTTCTCATCGACAAAATCAGAAATACCCCATGTCATCATAAGAGGAGTTGAGATATGAAGAGATCGATTTGATTGCGTACTGATAATGTTAATAGACTTGCCTCCGCGATCATTGATCTTAGGCTGCATATAACGAACATTTGTGGTGTTCCACTCATCAGCGGATAGGACAATAGGAGTAGATTGCTTGGACATTTTAGACTGTATAATAAGTGCTTGTGCTTATACACATCTATATGATATATTCTTTATATCAATTTTTTAGAACATATAGCTGCATATATGCAGTCGAGTACCAATATAATGCATAATATATCATTATATATTATAAACATGTTCTCGCACAAAACGTATTAAATGTAGACTGCTTGTATACTGTAATAATTGTCATGGATTGTCAAGATACGCTCGGTAGTGGCGGAGATATTATAACATCAAAGTCAACAAAGAGGTCTACATACAATGTTCGTAAAAATACGAATAAGATAACATATGAATATAATCTGCATTATCCAAATACGTTAGGTAGCTTTCGTGTGCCCCAATTGAAAGAAGCATGCCGACAACACAAAATTCCTGTTTCGGGCACTAAATCTGTACTTATCGAGCGCATATATTCTCATTTCAACATAATGGCTGCTTCAATAACCGTACAAAAGTATTATCGGCGACATATGGCTTCTAAATTATGTCATTCACGCGGATCGATAAAAGCAGATTTCGTCAACGATACTGATTTCATAACATTAGAACCGGTCGAAGAAATTCCTTGGTATTCTATGTACAGTTTTTCGGACAAAAAAGGATTCAAGTATGCATTCAATATTGTTTCACTTATTCAATCTTTGCAGATGACGCCTATGTTAGTAAATCCATACACAAGAGAACATGTTGAACCTTATGTTATTGAAAACATTGTTAGTGTCTATAATATCACAATCCTCTTATGTGATGAATTTAGGAAAACAAATACAAGGTTTCAGAATAAACCATCTATTCAACCGCGGACAAATTCTCGCTCGTCGCGGGTGTATAACACCATTGTAAGTGAAGTGGCTCAACTTGCCAACGAAAATAATTCTTCATCGACAATTATAAACTATATGCCACGCATTAGTCAATCGTCTATCCGGAGCGAATCTGATGCAAACCGTTTGTATATCATGAATCAAAATCGCCGACGCCCGATAACAACCCGTGTCAATAACCTATTCATCGAATTTGATCGTCTTGGTAATTATACGAACAGTATATGGTTTTTCTCGTTAGCACAATATGATTATGTAAGATTATATCGAGCATTATATGGTATTTGGCAATCAAGAGCAGAATTATCATTTGACATTAAGATGAAAATTTGTCCATTTTATGGACCATTCGACGGGCTGTTTGATCGTCCTATACATCACCATACTCTGACATATAACGAAATAAAACATGCTTGTCTTATTGTTATGGAAAATTTGGTGTATTCTGGCATTGATGAAGAATATCGGAAAATCGGAGCATTCCACGCACTTACTGGACTAACTATTGTCTCTAGGGGAGCAAGAAACGCCATGCCATGGCTATATGAGTCAGTAGTCGCATAATTGTGTATTTTGACTCATTATATCATCAAATACAACAATGCAACAATCAATTATTGTAAATGTTATGAGTAGATATATGATAACATTTATCCAAGCCTCAGAACAAAATATCATTCGTTCAATCACCGATTTTATTTAGCAATTGTAGTATTTTACTTAGTTATTGATATTTTGACATTGGTTATCGAGTGAGAATATATACATAAAACATTTAATGCTTTAAATAACTTAAAAGAGAGCTACTATAGTAGTATATAATACCGAGAATGGTTAAAGCATCCAAGTCCACCGAAAAGCCCCCTGCTACACCTGCCACCAAGGCACCCAAGGCCACTAAGGCCACCAAGGCAGCCGCCCCTGCCCCTGCTCCCGTCAATGAGATTGTTGCTGCCCCTGCTGCTACTGAGGAGGCTGAGGCTCCTTCCATTGTTTTCAAGATGGCCGAGTTCAGCGCCAACCTTCAGCAATTGATGGGTCTCTTCTCCACCGTGAAGAAGAACTTCCAGACTCTCGAGAAGGCAGTTGCAAAGGAGATGAAGGCTGCCGCCAAGGCTTCCAGCAAGAAGAAGCGCAGCAATGTCAACCGCAAGCCATCTGGATTTGTCAAGCCTGCTGTTATCAGCGACGAGCTTGCCACTTTCCTCGGAAAGGCTCGCGGTACTGAGATGGCGCGCACTGAGGTGAGCAGTTTGCTCACCGCTTACATCCGTGCTCACAAACTGCAGGATAAGGATAATGGTCGCATCATCCATCCCGACGTCAAGCTTAACAAGCTTCTTAAGGTCGAGAAGGACACTGAGCTTACCTATTTCAATCTCCAGAGATACATGAAGCCCCACTTCAAGAAGGCTGATGTTGCTGCATAAATATGAAAAACAACAAACGATAAAAATGTACGATAAAAATAAACAATAAATATGAAAAACAACAAACGATAAAAATGTACGATAAAACAAACGAATATGGACGATTTGTCGTGAAAACATATTACATAAATAATCACATAAAAATAGCACATGTGATTATTTAATTCAAATACTTATGTCGCCGACTATAGAAGATGCATTATCAAACAACAACGACTACAAACATCAGGTTGTCGAACATATCAAAACACATAAGCCACATGTTTGTATATTAGCACCGTGTTTCGGTAGCATGTGTTTTGTAAACTTTGTCTCCTGTCTTATGCAAACAAAGGATTTGTTCCAGTATTTTGGGATTGGACTAACAATTGAATTTTGCAAAGGGGATAGTCTGATATCTCGGGCACGCAATAACCTCATAGCGAAGGCGATGAATAACCCAAGTATAACACACGTTATGTTTATCGATAATGACATAACATGGAATCCTTTTGATATTATCAATCTTCTACTGAGCGAAAAAGAAGTGATTGGTGGAGTGTATCCTTTGAAAAATTACAATTGGAATCGACTCTTGCCTGACAAAAAAAATATAAATCCCATTCAAACTATGATCGAAAGAAAGAATCGATCCGAATTACACAGTACATCAACAGACGAAGATATCATACAAAATAGCTTGTTAAAATATAATGTGAATTATCTATCTAGAGAAGTACATATTGAGAACAATCTAACGCAAGTGAAACATATTGCTACTGGGTTTATGATGATACAACGCAATGTTATCGAGGCCATGTCCAATGCATATAAAGAAACCAAATATACGGATGATGTAAACTTTCTGAATACAGAAGAAAACCGGTTTGCATATGCTCTCTTCGACTGTGGAGTAGAAGACGACCACTATTTATCAGAAGACTGGATGTTTTGTAATCGATGGACAAAAATCGGCGGATCAATCTGGGTAGATGTCAGTATCAACTTGTCTCATACCGGATACGAAGATTACAAAGGTAATTTCATGGCATCCCTAATACGCTGAGCATGTTGAAAATATAAATCCTTCCTTATTAAGTATTGTAGTTAGTTGTTTGAGGTCTGTTTGTTTGTTCGATAGTGTTATACTGTTAATGTCGGGCACTGTATTACATATTGTATCTGATTCATACATCGTATATATATGTGCCAATTCTTGCAGGTTGTATTTATATTGCTCATTGTTTTCTAACCATGTATAAAAGTGAATATCGGATTGACTACACGTTGACTTGATATATTCCTGATATAAGTCATAAATCGTTTCTATTGCGATTGGGGTACATTGACTTGTACTATAATCTGTTCCTGATAATATCATCATCTCGCGGAATTGCTTCTCATTTATTTTTAACTCGTTAAATATAGATGCGGTTTCGTAATATAATATGGTTCTATTCAATAAACTCAGATTCCTTAACACGCGTGGGCAGCCATACATAAACATATCCATGTCATCACTTAAACATGCATATGCCTGACCTGACCTCACCAAATAGGCACAAACCACATCTGCCTCCCCGGGCGCATTGTAGTATGAAACGCCGTATGCATCCATTAAATCCTGTACCATAGATATATCTGTATCACGGATTCGAACAAATTGCTGTCGCAATTCGCTCATTTCCTCCACAACTTCTTTCGTATTGTCGGTGGTTCCATTTGCCAGGAGTTCCTGTAATAATTTATATTTTTCTTCTGCGGACCGTTTAGCTAGACGGCGCTTCCTCAATAGTTCATATTTTTCAGGAGGAGGCTTACCATCAAACACAAACAGAGGTGTTATATCGTAAGACAGCAATACCGAAATGAGTAGATACATATTCTCCATAAGGGCACGTTCGCTCATAAATCGATACAAATAAATGCTTGTATCGATTACTATCGTTTTACCCCGAATCGTTTGCAACCCAATTTTGTTGATTGATTTAGCAGTACATTTTTTTCGCAAAAAGCCATTTAGTTGTTTTACGCCCATAAGTTGGTTATTTATGCTAACGGTATAGCCATATGGAACATGGTCAATTTTTTGTTGTCTATATAGTGTATACCCAAATACAATGGACAGGGTGGACCGTATAGTTTCCACTCTCAATAAACATATTGGTCCATTTTGTGATAATACACCAATCGTCTTTTCTGATAAAAGTAAGCTCATGATGGGCTTATTGTTGGCTAAAATTGGTATTGCGCGTAATACATGGAATGAACAAAATACGCAAATATTGTCGACACTACGTAGCACTGATTACATATGTGAAAAACACGATATATCTTATTTCCCGGAACCGGTACAACATGAACTTACACATGAGAGATTTCGAGAACATAATGTTCATTTTGATGTAGATGGTCGGAATATTAGCGTTCTGATTGTATCACATGATTCGCATAGTAGTAGTGCAATTCATGAGATGGTCTGCAAAATATACACATGGCTACTTGTAGTGTCTGACTATGCCGATCGTGCATGTTCGACAACGCTTATGATAAGAATGTATATGACAACACAAACTAAATGTCTTCCCAATATCGAAACAATAGAGATAGATAGAGAACATGTCAATTCTGCGTATACTTATGCATGTAAAACAGACAATATAATTCATGTCTATCGGAAAGAAGAGTGGTTCAAAGTATTTATCCACGAAACATTCCACGCGTTCGGGCTGGATTTCGCGAAACAAGACAATAGTCAGGTTGAACAATACATGCAATCCGTGTTCCATACAAACAATAACATTCGCTGCTATGAATCATACTGTGAGTTTTGGGCAACTATCATCAATACAGTCTTTATTGCCTATCTAAATACACCCTATGAGAACACCGTCGTAAAATGGGAAAAAAACGTTATGAAAACGGCAGGTATTATGTT
>Ga0222715_10005607_pt1 | contig 10670 bp, 13 predicted proteins | sample C33_9DmetaG_FD_165056 | JGI IMG/M metagenome (GOLD analysis project Ga0222715, IMG submission 165056) | Estuarine water microbial communities from San Francisco Bay, California, United States - C33_9D | ecosystem: Environmental > Aquatic > Marine > Unclassified | place: USA: California... | reverse complement strand
TGAAAATTTAAAATATCTAGACCTGAGATTAGGGCATACCTGCAATATTAAATGTGTAATGTGTTCGCCCCACGATAGTTCCAAGTGGGTGGGAGATCATAAGAAACTTATTCCAGTATTGAAAGATCCGGAAGTAAAGAGACAGATGCAATGGGAACGCAAGGAGTTTAACAACTTCTGGCACGAGAAGGATACCTTCTGGGAAGAAATGAATGCACAAATTCCTAACCTAAAGCAGGTATACTTTGCGGGTGGCGAACCCCTAATGATTCGAGAACACAAAAGATTCATAGAAGAAATTATACGCCAGGGATACCAGGATAAGATATTGTTGCGTTACAATTCAAACGGATTGTTGGTAGACGAGGATCTAATTGAACTGTGGAGCAAGTTTAAGAAAGTTAAGTTTGCCGTGAGCATGGATGCGACACATGAGCGTGATGAATACATACGCTTTCCTACCAAATGGGAAACCGTGGAAAAGAATCTACACATGCTGGACAACACACCAGACAACATACAAACCAGTTTGGCAACAGCCATACAGATATTCAACGTAAAGCATCTTCCAGACTTCATGAAGTGGAAGATTGAGAGTGGATTTAAAAAGTTAAATTCAGGCACAGTGCCTGGAGGTGTGCAGATGGGTGGCGGGTTAGTCAACATGCACTTGCTATACATTCCCACATTCCTAAGCATACAGATATTGCCCAAGGAAGACAAACAAGAAGTTGAACAGCGTTTTATGGAGTTTAAGGATTGGCTGTGGCAAAACTACAGACAGGATGACGATTTTTGGAAGCACAATCCATACGGATGGAAACGCTGGGAAGCAGTTCTCAATCACATGAATGCACAGGACAACAGTTATCTATTACCGGGCTTTAAGGAATACGTAAACAAATTGGATGCGATACGTGGACTAAATGCAGCCAATATTTTTCCTGAGTTGAAACACCTATTATGAAACAGTTAATCAAGATAATCAACACACATATTACTAAGTGGAAGTTTTAGTTAACGGAATATCAGCGGCACACGTACACCACTTCCTTGTACAAGTAACCCATTCTTTAGGTTGTTCAAACGTACCTTTATAGATATTACCTAAATTTCCACCAACACGACAAGTGGCACGATGAACTTCACCATTCCAGTTGATCATTAGGCTTTCAACACCTGCTGAACACTTCCAACCCTCAAACTGATTGAGATGTTCCTTTATAATATCGTTGGCATGTGCGTATTGTGATTCGTCTATGATCACATTGGGTTCAGCAGTGGCATTTTGTTCAAGTATCCATTCTAGGTCCTTGCCATCATACCGCATATCATCAAACAAATCATGATCACCATCGGTCCAGCGTATTCTTCTTACGGCATACTTTATATCATGTCCTATGAATCTATTGGCTGCAAGTTTTACCTTGTCCATGCATTCGTGATGGGCCATTATGTTAACATGGAATGGAGTTTCAGAAACCTGTCTAAAAATAGTAATGTTATCCATGGCACGCTCCCAATGTTCGTTGTCAAAGTGTAGGCTAAACACGTAATGATTAACAGGTTGTACTGCATACCAATGAGGATCTCTAAGTCCGTTAGTTGTTATGTTTAACCAATCTAATCTTTGCGCTATGTGTTCTATCAACTTATCAATCTGAGGATGCACTGTAGGCTCTCCTCCCGTTAGGCTAACACGTATCGGCTTGCCTATTTGGTGTAGTGCATCTACAGTATCATGCAGAATTTTTATGTCGGTATGAGGACTATAGTTGTCGTGTATCTCAGCAGGGCAATATGCACAATCTAGATTACAACGCTTGCCAAGGTTCCATTCCACATGAATGCTATCCTGGTGAGGCCATTTAGATGTTACCTTAAACATAATTTTTAAATTCCGGATTCACTTCAGTAAATGTTTTACTATTTCTACTCTTATCTAATCTGCGATTAAATTCAACACAATCATTCCACATATGATTCATGTCTTTGGATTGAATAAAATTGATATTATCTTGTATTTGTTGTAAGGTTACTTTTTTAATAATTTCATTTTCTTTTACTAGTTTATAATCAAGTACAGTTTCTTTCATTAGTTCTAATTTATCAATAACCTTTAATTTTAAATCCTGAGGAATTACCTGAGCACTTAGAACGTTTGGATAATTTACTCTATGAGAATAGAATACAATTTCCATTTCATTTAAAAAGTAATCAATTACTTTATCTATATGCATGATATTGCTTACCTGCACAGTGAATGCTCCTACTATTCTACTCACTGTTGGAATTGTTTTCATTATTTTTATATTTTCTTCAACCTCAGAAAACTTTCCATTAGTTCTAATGTATTCATAAACATCATGGATACCATCCATACTAACATTAACTGCAACACTCTTAAACTTGGGCCAATAATCATGAATCGTTCTTCCGCCCTTAATGCCTAGTGTGGTACCATTAGTAGCGTATTTGATTTCAATGTTTTTACCGTATGGTGCCAACATATCAAGAATTTTATAGTGCTGTGGATCCATCAAGGGTTCTCCACCAGCAAATTCTACTCTACGAAAGTATGGTAATAATTTTTCAAAACTGTTCCACCAGTTTTCTGTATCGTCAAAGGGTCCTATGTATTGACCAGGAATACTAACTAGTTTTTCCACAGTAGGAACTAGATAATTATTTTCCTTCTTATAGAATTCCGTAACCTGATCCCAATCCTTCCATTGTGTGCTATCTAGTGGATTACACATTCTGCATTTTAAATTACACAGGTTATTAAGTTTAATTTCCATTGTGGGAAGTTCAAACGGCATTGAATAATCTTCTTGTAATGAATCAAGTGCATCTGGATATAAGTTTATTCTTGCTTCTGGAATATCTCCCTTAATGTGTCGTTGCCTTAAACTTTCTACTCCTTGATCCTCTAGATCAAAGCAGGGCTTGCAAACATCAGGACGCTCGTCATTTAGTACTTGCCTGCGAACTTCCTTCATATTGTCGTTATTCCAGGCTTCTTCTAAACTTTCATTCTGTATCCAGCCAATGGGTTGGCTACGGCAGCATACCTTAATAGCACCGTCCTCTCTTGTTGCTAATCCAGTAAATGGATGCATGCAGAATGTACAACTATTCGACTTCGCCAAGAGCCCACTCCTTTTCCAAGCACCAGAAACATTCCCCGCATATGGGTACGGGATCACCCGGTGTGTATGTTTTATAATTTAAACCTTCGAACTCTCCCTCGCAACTGCGAGTGATGTCTAGTAGATCCTCAATGCCCAGGTCGTGGTATTGTTGCATGATCCAGTCCTTTCTTGTGTTCACGAAAGGGTGTACGATATTAATACCATCATGTACGAAATGAGGTTCAATGTGTCCCTCATACCTTTCCCCCGGAGCGCCTTCAAATCTAATATCCGGATTCTTATTGACCGCAGCATATAGGGCATCCAAACCTTCCTTGTGTGCTATGTATTCATTGTATGAACGCAGTATGATTCTATTGCCTGGTTTGGATTTACCATACTCGTCAGTGATGTATGTAGTGTTAGGTTCCTCCATTTCGGGCGGAACTAGGTTTTCGTGTATGTGGAAACGATCGCCGAATCTTTTAACGAACCATTCAACTACCTGATGAAAAATATAATTTTGCCAAGGTCTCGTTCTCCACATTCGTATTTGGTGATTAAAATGTATGGTAGCATTGGATTGGGTGCATATCAAATAAGCCAATAGGGCACTATCAGCGCCTCCACTTAGGCTTATACCAATCTTTTTCCAATTTGGATTTAACATCAGGTCCATGTAGATATTTACCAGCAAATATGCGCAGTTAATTATTTCATGGTAAATATCATTATGCTATACAAGACAAATTACTTTGCAGATGTGGAAAAATGCAATAACTTAAACCTAGTTGAGCAAAAGGCAGTAATCAATCAACCAACAGGTAACTTTTTCTACGACCCTTGGGAAATCAAGGAAGCATATAAGAATACCATGTGGGCTGAACTATTATCCACACTTCCTACCTCACACGGTGAAGCAAGGATCATAGTAATGAAACCAGGAACCACCTACATGGCACATTCCGACATAGATGATAGATGGCATCTAAACTTGCAAGGAGAAGAAAGTTATCTCATAGACTTAGATAATCTCGACATGCACAAATTAGAAAAGGACGGACATTGGTATAGCATGGACGCAGGCAAGAAGCACGTTGCATCAAACTTCGGTTCAGTTGATAGAGTACAGTTAGTGGTTAGACAGTTGCTAACGAAAACAGACGAAACAGATTTGGTTAGGGTTACAATCACACCCAGAAACGAAACACACGACTATAGATTTCAGTTTGACAAGTATGTGAGTCCCTGGCTCAATAAAACAAACAAGCAAGGACTAATGACGGATTTCAATAACGATGGAACCACTGTTAGTTTTAAGGTTTCGGCCTCAGCAGTTTCTAATTTAAAATATTTAAAATTAAGTGATTACTTCGAAGTCACTGCTTCTTGAGTGAAGCACTAACAACACAACATCACTTCCGGTGTTGTTATACATTTTGTGTTTGAACTGTGCATTGAAGCAGAATGCATCATAATCCATTAGATCATAAGTATCGCCGTCAACATGAATAATGCAACCTTTGGCATTTGTCTTACCCACTGGTATGATTATATTTGTTCTTCCGGTTTCTGATCCTTCATCGCTCGTGGTTTGATCATAGTGTTCAAATATAAAAGTCTTGTCACTGCAATGATGCAATGCTCCATACGTCATATGAATCTTTTTAATTTCTTCTATCAATGGATTATACGTTTGTTTGATAGCATCACTAATGTGTTCATTAAGTGATTCATCATAAAATTTTAAAAAATACCAATCAAAATCCTTGTCATAATTTTCATAGTATTCACCGTGATCTATTTCTCCGTTTTCGTAATAGGTAATTTTTCCCTTATCGCTATGAATATAATAACATAGGTCAGAAACATCACCCTTAATTTTAACCTGAGAAAAGGCATCATCTTTTATGCTTATATCTTGTATAAATTTTTGGAAATAATTTCTAAGTCCAAGAAGTTGTTCTTTATAGGCATAATCTTCGAGGTGTCGGATTCTTTTAATAGTAGCACTTTTTAGCATAAGTATATTTATTACGTGGAAAAACGAATGAAAATTTTAATGACAGGATCATCTGGATTTATAGGATCTCATCTATCCGAGAGATTGAAAAACCATGAATTACATCATCTGAAGAGTGACCTTTTGGATCACCAATCTGCCAGAGGAGAAGTATTGGCAATTAAGCCAGATATTATAGTCCATTTAGCAGCAAGAACTGAAGTTGAAAAGAGTTTCTATGAACAGATTACATTTAGCGAAATTAACTACGTGGGAACCGTTAATCTTATTGAAGCGGCAAGCAAGGTAAAGAACCTAAAGAATTTTGTTTTCGCCAGCACCATGGAGGTATACGGATGGCAACCCATATCCGACGAAGTTGAAAAAAATGGTGTGCCCAATGAGTTTATAGCATTTGATGAACACACGGTGCCAAATCCAAATGCTCCGTATGCAGTTGCAAAATATGGATGCGAAAAGTATTTGGAGTATGCGCACCGCTGTTATGATTTTCCTTTTACAGCCCTAAGACAAACTAATTGTTATGGACGCAAGGACAACGAATTTTTTGTCACCGAACAAATCATCAGCCAGATGCTGTCTAATCCAGACGAATGTAATCTTGGATATGCAGAACCATATCGTAATTTTATATTTGTTGAGGACATGCTTGATGCGTGGGAAACGGTGATAGATAATCCTGATAAGTGTAATGACGGAAAAATTTTTACCATTGGCCCGGACAATCCTATCAAGATCAAGGACTACGCAGAACTAATAGCAACAAAACTAAACTGGAAGGGTGAAATAAAGTGGGACACTAAATTGTTTAGAGCAGGCGAAATATACTGGTTAAATTCTAATAACAATCTAATAACTGAAAGATTAGGATGGCAACCTAAAGTTTCTCTTAATGAGGGATTAGATAAAACTATAGAGATATGGAAGGCCAAGGTATGAACTGGACCCCATACCTAAAACTTGACAGCATAGGAAGGCCTTGTATGGCACAGCAAACCTATGAGCCATTAATAAGCGAGGATGGTAAAACATTTTGCAAAAACTATTCATTTCCAAATGAATACCAATACAGAGATATTAAGGATCGGCCTCTATACACAAAGGAAGTTGTTGATTGGTTTTTCCAAAATGAATTATCGTTCATAGAATACTTTAAGGATAAGTCCTATGCTCCGGAAATCACGGACATTGATTATGCCAAACAGAAGATATACCTAAAGTGGTATGGAGAAAGTTGCAATCAAATTATATATGGCGGCAAGCAATGGCCGCAGGAACAATGGCGCAAACAAATCAGAGACATAATCATAGATCAATATGACGAGGGTGTGTATAAATTAACCATGTATCCACACTGCCATTACATTGATGATAACGATAACATGCGGGCAATTGATTGGTATGGTTGCGTTCCCGTTGACGAGCCGTTCATTGAGGAAAAATACATGCAGGGCATCATACACGAAACAGCACAGTTTAGATTGGACGAAACTGGCAAACCCATTGAGGATAAATTAAACCTGGAAATAATGTTCCAACGCAGCCTAAGCACACACGTATTATGGGGAGATGAAAACATGGGTTACATTTACAAGGAGTTATTCAGTGCCTAGATACTTCGGTAATACAAAGGATACGATAGACTGGAATGAGGTAATAACACTCTGCCAGGTGTCCACGACCGGAGATAGGAACACGGTTACCAGCGTTGTTGATCGCAGCGAAGCCGGTGCCGACGGAAGTTTATTAAACAGTTACAGAGACGTAATAGGAACATGGGAAAATGCGGGATACGATTTAAAGGATATCTACTGGTACGATTACTATCCTGGCGAACACTTTAACATTGAAGTACAGAATAAGTTTGCCGAACTCGTGAATGCACAACCACTAAGAGTATTTGTAAGTCAAGTGGATCCTGGACGCAATGTTCCTTATCATTGGGATGTCGAGGACAAGGAAGAAGAATGGCTAAAGGAAGGCAAACTAAAACGCTGGGTGTGTTTTATTGATAAGCCAAGGTGGGGCAGTGCTCTTATACTTGAAAACAAATGCTTATACGATATTGAACAGGGATCAATATTTGAATGGGATAATTATCGTAGCCACCACGCCGGAACTAACATGGGAACATACAAGCAATACCTATTTCATTTTCTAGGGAGGCCTAATGATTAAGAACATAGGCATCTGTGACATACTCAATTGGGACAAGATTATAGAGGATGTTTCTAACACGAAACCGGAGTACGTTGGTCCTAGCCACAAGCGTGGTGATGCTGTTCCTGGACTTGATGAAATACTGGACATGTGGAATGCTGCTGGATACCAAACGGTTGCACAGGGCGGAACGGTAGCCTGGGACATGTTCATACCAGGAAAGCAGTTTGATCAATCCATAGTGGATCAGTGGAATGATTGGTATGGATTGGATTGCAAGAATGTATGGATCAGCAGAATATGGCCTGGACGCTTTGCGCCAATTCACTGGGACGCACATGACAATGAAGCCAACATTCCTGAGTGTAAGCGTTATCATACTCACATTGGAAAGCCGCAATGGGGACACATTTTCATTGCCGGCGATCAAGCATTTTATAATGTTGAACAGGGAACAACATACGAGTGGGAAAACAGAAAGTTATGGCACGCAGGAACTAATTGTGGTACCACACCTAAATACATATGGAACGCATGGTAATGGAAACGGGAATAGTAACATGGTTTAATGATGCCAAGGGTTTTGGTTTCGTAAGGACCGAAAAGGGTGATGATATCATCTGTGAAAAATGGCACATGATTACCGAGCCAAGAACCATGAAGGAAAGACAGAGAATTTCATTTACTAGGTTTAATTACAAGGGCAACGAACACGCAGGCGAAATATCAGTACTGGAAGATGATGCTATTCCTAAACCAGTGTTAAACATGAACCAAGGAAAGGTATACTCCGAAAATCCACTAATCATAGTTTTTGAAAACGCAGTAGCAGAAGATGTGTGCGATAAAATAATTGCCAAGCACATCGCGGACGGAATGAATCCAGACAGCGGTAAACAGTCAAGGCAGGAGAGTTACACGCAGGTTACGGAAGATGTGGAACAGCGTGGAATTAGTTTGGGCATGGATCCGCAACATTACAACATAATTGCCAATGCCATTGTTGAGAACTGTGGAATATCACACTCACACATAGAAGCCATTGATATCTACAATTATGAAGTGGGGAGATATTTGGATCTACATCACGACTATCCTTACTTTCCAGACAAGATTAATTATTACTCACATGGCGAAAACGATAGGGTTGGTACAGGCATATTGTATCTCAATGACGACTACGAAGGAGGTTCCACTTACTTTCCTAAACTGGGAGTGGATGTTTATCCCAAGAAGGGAAGCATGCTCTATTTTAAACAGTGCTATGACGAACCCACAAACTGGAGCACCATACACGAAAGCACAAAGATAACCAAAGGAACAAAGTGGATAGCCAGTTGTTTCTTTAGCGAAAGAGAAAGGGTCGGCTTTACCGATAGGGAGGAATTTGTGCCAGAAGAAAATCCAACATTTACGGAACCGTACTATGTTAAGAAGTTTATGGAAATACAGCGAGGTAACGTACAGTTGTATCGTAAACTAAAAAATCTAGAAGAAAGCAAATTAAAAGAAACAATAGAAAAGGAACTGGGCAAGGGCTTTTTCGATAACTTGGATGATTTAGTAAAGTGAAGTTCTATATATTAGGAAGTAACAGCGGACTGGGATTGCATCTGCGCAGAGAATTCAACTGCGAGAATTTCGATCGTCCTTATGATCTTGTTAAGGACATGGACAACATAGTTAATAAGATTAAATCGGACAGCGTTGTTATATTAAATGCACACGCTGAAGGCAAGCAGATAAAGTATGTCGAAGCACTAAAGGATAGATGTAGGTTAGTTGTATGCGGAAGCATAGCATCACAGAAGAAAGATTTCAGCATGCCAATGTATAGTCAACAGAAGCAGAGGCTGGAAGAATACGTGTTGGAACAATCACTACACAGCAAAATGCCAATGCTGTATCTTAGGTTGACTAGCAGTAGTTATAGGAACTATAATTTAGTTAGTAACACCATTAGATTCTGGTTGGACAATCCAGACTTTACATTTGCAGGATATAACATAAATGAGTAATCAGTATAAAGAATTTACATCGTGGGTAGATGTTGACAAGTGGAATGGCATTTGTAGTGAGATTTATAATGCAAAGGTTCTCAACGAATCTAGTAACAGGATGACCAAGGAAAAATGGATTCTTGCTGGTTTAAAATTAAGCAATCACAAGGATAACATTGATTGGGTTGATTGTTATGATTATGATGTAATATTCCAAGAATGGAAGTTAGGAAAGGTTGAAATTAAGACTGGTAATCATCCCATGTTTAGCAAGACACAGTGCAAATCAAAAGACATTGTTAAACTCAAATTAAAAAATATCTACGAAAGTTCCTATGATAGAGAAACGCTGGATAAGGATTTTGATCATTTAATGATTGTTAATCTTGCTCCTGTGTTCTGTGTAGCGTTCTGTGATTATGCGACTGCAGATAAACATTTGGTTCAGTTAAAAGATGGATTCCTAACAAAGATACCCATGGATGAACTAACAATAGTGTACAAAGAATCTAATAAATTTACACAGAGTAAGATCAATTTTGATCCAAAAAGTGTTATAATAGGACAGTTGGAAGAAGCAGGTTACTAGCATGAGTGAAAAGAAAATTATTATAACAGGACACACTAAAGGAATTGGCAAGGCAATCTACGACAAGTTTACTGAAATAAGTTGTAGAGAGATTGTGGGCATGAGCCGCAGCAATGGTTACCATATCGAAAAGGACTTTGACAGGATTGTTGAGGAAGCAACGGGTGCTGAACTATTCATCAACAATGCCTACAGGGATCAACAGCAGTTAAAGTTATTCCATGCACTAAAGGACAAGGTTGACATGATGGTTGTCATGGGCAGTGTAAGTAGATACTATCCTGAACTAATACCCACGGACTATGTGCATGACAAACAAGCACTGGCAGAAGCATGTCGCTTAGAAAGCATCAACCCCAAAGGCATACCCATACTGCATTTGGATCTAAGTTTCATAGAAGGAACAGAAGTAAACAAGGATGATTCTACAGCATTTACCAGCGACTACACAACACCAATGAATGATATTGTGGAAACAATCATATTCTGGGCACAGAAACCTTCAATTAGGCAAATAGAATTTCGTTGGAAATTAACACCGTTTGTTAAGAGCGAGTTGGAAAGAATTAATCCTAACCTAGATCCATCTAGGATAACGTTCTAAATTTTCTAGAAATTTATCAGCATGAATTTCCCACACTGTTTGATCGGTGTGCCTATAATGCACTTCCCTTACATTGGTAACTATTCCTAGTTTTTCTAGTGTTGGAAAATAGTAACTGTGGACTAGTCGTTGGCTGGCTTCTTTACTCTTGTTGGAAGTG
>Ga0222715_10005606_pt1 | contig 10671 bp, 20 predicted proteins | sample C33_9DmetaG_FD_165056 | JGI IMG/M metagenome (GOLD analysis project Ga0222715, IMG submission 165056) | Estuarine water microbial communities from San Francisco Bay, California, United States - C33_9D | ecosystem: Environmental > Aquatic > Marine > Unclassified | place: USA: California... | reverse complement strand
TCGCATTACTCGATCACCAGGACGCCGATGGCTTCATTCGTGCCAGCTATCTCCAACTAGGGGCTGACACCGGAAGGATGTCTTGCCGGGAGCCCAACCTCCAGCAGGTCCCCAGGGACAAAGGCTTCCGTCAAGCCGCTGAGGCGCCTGAAGGCTGGAACTTTGTTGTGGCTGATTTTGGCCAGATGGAGCTTCGACTTGCTGCGGCTGAGTCACAAGACGCTCTGATGATTAGTGCGTTCCAACGGGATGAAGACCTGCACACGATTACCGCTCAGGCGATTTATCCCGAACCGACTGAGGACGAGGCGGAGCTCAAAGCGCGGCGTCAGGTAGCCAAGTCAGCCAACTTCGGCTTGCTGTACGGATCGGGTGCCAAGGGCTTGCGTGACTACGCCGGTGCCATGGGCATCACCATGAGTGTGGAGGAAGCGGAGAAGATCCGCGAAACGTTCCACAACACCTATCAGGGCATCCACGACTGGCAAAGGCAGAACGCCAATCTGGCCAAGATGACTGAGCATGAAAGATTCGCCGAGATTCGTATTCCGAAAACAGGGATGCGGCGGTTCCTGATTGGTGACATGAACCGACTAACTACACGCTGCAATACGCCGATTCAGGGAGCTGGCGCGGCGATCCTTAAGTACGCGCTTGCGAATCTTTGGCCTTTGCTGCATAAAACCGGCAGCTCGCAGGTCCGCCTTGCTGCAGTGGTGCATGACGAAATTGTCCTGCTGGTACGTGAAGGTCTTGAGGAGGAATGGGCTACGCGGTTGAGCCAAACCATGGAAGAAGCTGAGTCCAAATGGCTTGGTGAGATTCCTGCTCTGGCGGAGGCTGCGTGGGGTAAGACCTGGTCCGAGGCAAAGTGATGCACCATTACTTAATATCTATTAAGGTGCACGCCCCGCGTATTGCATGGCCCGAACTGGTCGCCAAATCATGGTGGCTTGGTTGCAGGAAGAAATGCGTGACGCTTCAACGGCTGATCTACAGCGGGCTGCTGAATTTCTTGCTTTTGCCAAGGAAGTTCGCAAGGGCTGTACTAAGCAGAGACGCACCAGTCGCAAAGCGCAGCGCTCCGCTTGGCGCAAGCACCTTGACCCCAGTATTCGCTGGTAGTACATTCCAATCGTTACCTTTGTTCTTATGGCGTTGACTGACATGCACGGCAACAAGCGCCGGTTTCAAGTCTTGCTGGACCCAAATCGGGCCAAATTGTTTGATCGCCTTGCTGAACAAGATTCCTTAAAAACAAGTGCCTTCTTGCGCAATCGGCTGTATGAAGCTCTGGAGTCTTTAGTACCTCGTGCCACTTACCAAAAAGCTCAGCAAGCAGACGCTGCCCTCAGAGCAGAGGCTATCGAGCTCCAGTCTCGGATTCGCCGATCTCGTCAGTAGTGCAGTGACCCAGAACCAGTTGGTTGTTTTGTTTGGCATGACCTGGTTACTTGGCCTGTTGGTTGTTACGGTCTTTTTGACGCAGTTCTCATGAACACTTACGCCAACTACCGCCGCGGCCTTACCACTTACGAGGTCAGCTACAGACGTACCAACGGAAATCTGATCAGAGCAGTGCGAATCATGGCAGAAAATGACTACGCGGCGTCCCTGCTAGTCAGAGACTCCCTTCAAGATGTCACGATTATCAAAGTTACACAGTTGACCTAGTGCGCAGATTTGTCTTCTACATCGGCTGCCTGGGTCTCTATGAAGTGATTCAGGCTGCAAATGTCTATGACGCTCGCCAGAAGTTGCGCTCTGGCTCTCTTTACCGTTTTTACAGCCAAGCTGTCCTTATCTCGGAGTCTGATCCGTGTTACAGAGCCTCGGACTAAAGCTGATCCGCCTGGGGTCCAAGCGGCCTATTTGCGTGGTACGTCCTCCCAGTTGGGCCGTCGAACACATTGAACCTCAACCCACAAACGGTAGTTACGACAGGCTGGCGGGGATTGGCGTCTGGATGCTCAAACGTGCCAATCCCCTTGCTGCTGTGGATTTCACTAAGCGGATTGTGAAGGTGCTCCTTCCTTAATCCACCGCAGTACCCGGCTGTATGGAATGCGGAGAGCCCGAGCAATGGACTTACCGCTCATACCGCCTTTATGCATGAATTGAACAAGGAGTGGATCCGGTGGGGCAGGGTCCTTTTTAGGTTCTTCCTTACTCACGAGATTGCACCATAAATGCATGTGGAGTGTACGCTATTTGTACAGTCCGCGCCTGTTCTGGTAGTTATGTCACCGTTTGAGCGAGTCCCCATGTCAGAAGTCAGAGTTCGTACTGGCCGTGCTTGCAAAACAACCCCTCTTCGAGAGGAAGTTTTGGCTATGAAGCCCGGCGATGCGATCTACGTGCCGTACTACGACGAAAACAGCGGCACTGGTTACAAGCCCACCACCATCTCCCAAGTTGTCGGAGTCATGAGTCGTGCCAGTGAAAAAGTCAGGTACTCGGTGCGTCGCGATGCCACCCGTCCAGGCTGCTTTGTGCTGTGCCTTGACAAGCCGGGAGCTTGAGTCCAACTTGATAATGTAGAATGTAAGTCCCGGTATACGCTGGGACTTACCGTTTTATGTATTTATGGATACGACCCCCGCACCACTCACTTTCTACAGCAAGTCGTTGGATCGCCTTGTTGCAATGGACGAGCTCCGCGCGCTTACCAGTTCGCAGCTTGATCGCTTCAACGGTGAGCTTGTTATTGCAGCTCGCTCGATGGAAAACGCTTTATCGGACGCCTTACAAAGGGAAATAAAAACGGGCGAACCAGTTGATCCTGATTGGGTCCACAAGATCCGCAAAAAGATGGGGATCTGCCAGGCCTTTAGGACAAATGCGACGCAACTGCTGAAGGTCCCGCAGAAGAAGGAAATTGTCGAAGTCCGCAAGGCTGTCACCGAACCTGACGCTGAGCTAGTGCAGCAGTTAGCCGAAGAACGGTTTGAAATGCTTCTTATTGAAGAGATTGGGGAGCGTCTGTTTCGGGAACTCCAGCAAGAGGCACTTGAACTTGCTGTCGAAGATCTTCGATCACGAACTCCAGCCTCATGATCTCGTGGACCGCTGATTGCAGCATGTCTTGGTAAGACGCAAGTGTCTTAAATAAATACGCTTCTCTGGGCTCTAGCTCGCGGGACATCAGCTCAATCGAGAGCTCACGTTCAGTTGTTACTTCCCGGTTAAGCCAGGCCATCGCGTTGGTTGCATCTGCGTTACTATAGGTAGGCCCACTGCTCCCTTATCTTTTATTTGTGTCGAACTTTGCATTAAACACCACTTGGGACGATCATGCAGAGGCTAAATCTCAGCATGGTGACGGCATTAGTAGGGCCGTTCCAGGTGCAAAAACTAAGCCTTTTAAGATCCGCGTCTCTCAAGTTGGCGCGAGTCCAATGTTCGTAGAGCTTCGAGCTGAGTCCAAGACTCATGCATTGAAGTATGCGAAAGCGCGCTGGCCCATGTCCACCGTTGCAGTTGTTTGATGGCGGACCAGTATTTGAGGGTCGAGGTCCTTTCTCGGACTCCTCGGCCGCAGACCCTGGTGTGGGCTGCCATGCACCAGGACTATTACGAGGGTTACGTCGGTGATGACGAGCCACCGGCTGAGACTCGCGCTGGTGAAATCTGTGTCAAGCGACTTTTAGCTGGCGAGCGTGGTCACTTTGGCCCGCTTGAGCACCCTTCAATCACTTTTGGTGTCGCTGGGTTCCCTCATTCCGTCATGCAGCAGGCTCGGACGCATCGCGTCGGCGTCAGCTTTGACGTGCAGTCGATGCGCTACACGGGCCAACGCATGGTCCGCGTGGTGAGCGGTGAAGTGCCTGTTGAGGCGGCGATTTACTTCCGCGAGCCTGGGTATTACCGGGACCGCGATGGAAAAAAGTACCGCTACTCCGTTGATGACCTAACCCGTGACAAGGTTGCGGCCATGGAATCGCTTCGGCAGTACGCCATTCGCCTTAAAGCCGGCTTCGCTGAGGAGCACATCCGCGGGATGCTGCCGTTTGATTTTCGGCAAAACTTTGTAGTCAGTTTCAATCTGCGGAGTGCGCTCCATTTCCTTGATCTGCGGGCCAAGGCGGACGCGCAGCCGGAGATTCAGACGCTCTGCGATCTGATGCTTCCTCACCTTGAAGATTGGGCTCCGCAGATCCTGGGCTACTACATCGACAAGCGTCTTGGTAAAGCGAGGTTGGCGCCATGAAGCGGCGATCTGCACCACCTACTCAAACCCGCCCCTGCCCTAGCTGCGGTAGGCGCACGTTTTACGTGATTGAGTCACGCCGCCGCAAGGAGGACGCAATACGGCGGTTTCGGCGCAGGTGTTCCTCTTGTGAGTTTGGCGAGACAACCTACGAAATAACAGGTAAACAGATGAAGGAGTACGACATGCTTCTTCGCCTTAATACCGCAATACAGCAAGTCCTTAATCCGCCTACAAGCGAGTCCCGTAAGTCCTGCACCCTTTGTTCTTATTGGTCCAATGGCTCCTGTTCAATGCAGTTCCCTGAGGCTGGTGGATTGTTCGCCAGTGAGTGCTCGCTCTACGAGCCGAATCAACACGAGGACTTGCCCCTCGTGCGGCAAGGACACACGCAATCCGGTTATCTGCGCAGACTGCTACCGCAGAACGCCCGCCGGTAAAGCCGAGATCAAAGAAGAGACTCGGATGCGTAAGTACGAACCACTTGCTGGTGGCGGACCATGTGCGGCCTGCGCGCATTGGAGCCATAGGTGCTGCCTAGGCTTGCCTGAGGGTGGCACGAGGTTTGCGGAAGGATGCCCAGCGATGATCACGGAGGCGAACTGATGCGAGCCCACCCATTTCTCAACCCGGTAGAAGCAGCGATTATTCGCTGGCTGATGAAATCTCCAAGAATTGGACTCATCTGCGTCAAGCAATACGAGTCGACGGTTACTTGGGTGCTGCGTAATGAAAACGACGCCGTCTCTTGGGGCGATACAGAGCCCGACGATGTTTCAGACGATTATGAGCCGGCTTCAATGAAACTGGAACGCATCTACCATCTGCCCGATGCTGAAAAGTGAGTCTCTATCACCCAAGCACGGGGGTAGGCTCCTACGGCGCTCATCCGCTGTTTTATGGCATCGAAACGTACTACCGACCTTGGTTCTTTGATGGGCGAATCGTTTATTGGGGCAGCCCAGTCGCTGAACGCAGAACAGCTCTTGTCCGAGCTCAAGCCATGGCAGATCGAGAAAGGCAAAGCCGACTTTCTTGATTACCTGTACAAGCTGTATGAGCGGGACTCAGCTGAGCCTGGTCTGCGTGGCACTTACACCGGCCTGATGGATAAGTTTGCGCAGGACACTGCCCAGATCATGCGCGCCTCCTTTATTTCATCTCAGGTGGCGGGCCAGTAATGAAGAAGCTGATTGGCCTCTACAGCCCCGCTGCCGGGTCGGGTAAGTCGACTGTCGCTCACTGGCTTGCTGAGGAACATGGTTACGTCATCGTCCCATTTGCTCAGACCTTGAAGGAGATGCTTATTCCAATGCTTAAAAGCTTGGGATACGACCAGGCAGGCGCCGAGGATCTCGTCTTCAAGCACAAAGAAGTAGTCGTGCCATCTGCGGAGGTGAGCGTTCGGCACATGCTGCGCACACTTGGCACGGAATGGGGCCGGTCCTGCATTCATCCTGAAATTTGGTTGCGTTGCTGGTCCGAGCGGATCAAGCAGTACGACAAGGTCGTGGTTGACGACTGCCGCTTTCTCAATGAAGCGCAGTTGATCAGGAACTTGGGCGGCGCACTCTGGTATGTCGAAAGGCCTGGAATCCCCAAGTCTTTTGATCACGCCAGCGAAGGTGGCTTGAACGATTACAACGGCTTCGATTGCGCTGTATTTAACGACGGTGCAATTGAAGACTTGACAACTAAGCTGCGACTACTAGCGCACGCTTAGTGGCTTCACTGCGGTATCACGCCGGTCGGATGGTCCTGTACGAAGGATCCGAAGGCTGGCGCGTCCGCATTAAGACCCACACGGGCAAGCTTGATCTGCCGCTTAGTTGCAAGGAAATTGAGCAAGCAGTCATTGAGGCCGAGCAACTTTATGCTGACGCTCGTGCCATCACAAACAACAAGCCAAGATGCCAGCACTGCATCCACTGGGAATTTGTTGCGGCACAATGCGGTTTAGGTTTCCCGGAGGGACGATCCAGTGGAGGAGTCTTCGCAAAAAGCTGCTCAGCCTTCTGGGCCAACCACTGAGTACGTCGTTCCCGATGACGCGTTTGACTGTGGTGACGGCTTCTATATCGAGGTGAGCACCGAACCAGGGATTGGCGAGGTGCGGTATCGGGCCTGTATGCCGAATTGCTCTATCGGCCGTTATGCCAATGATCTGTGGCAGGCTCAGATCTACATAGAGCATATGAAGGCTGCTCGATTTGGTTGATCCAGCACAAGAGCCTATGCGCTCTAAAAAAGTTCCAAAAAGGCTGCTTGATCCACCAAAGCCAGACTGAGGCGTGGGATTTAGCCGCATTGCAGCGCAGGCAGGCTGGCACGCAGTTGCGCATTGTGGTCGGACCACCGTGAGCCTTGGCCCTTATGTGGTCGATTGTGGTGGCGTGGTTCCCGCAGTAGGCGCAGGTGTGGTCCCAAGCGGAGAAGATTGAGGCACGGAAGCGTTGCTTACTCGCTTTTTTGCTAACGAGATAGATGCCATCAATCTGATGCTCCATCTTTAGGAAGTTCGTAGGTTGCGATCTCGATGTCGATGATGTCGTCATCGGTTTTAAAGCACTCTGAGATGCAGGCGTAGATGTCGCCTGGAATGTTCTCAGGGTCCTGCGCGGTCTCGAAGTAAAACTTCCCTGTTACTTCGATTAAATACCGCTGCATGGGAGGGGCTCTCCGCTTGCTACTACGGTAGCTAAAGACACTCCTCCCAACTTGGCATCACACGGGGTTGACCGTTGTAATGCCCAATTTCTCCATAGTCCAGGTCTGGGTTCGTGACCATCAGCAGGAAGACCATCTGTCCGATCTTCATGCCGGGGTAGAGAGGCAAATTGTGAAAGCGCTTGTTGTTCTTCAGCTCCAAAGTGAGCTTGCTTCCGTTCCACCCGCAATCGGCGTAGCCAGCGTGGCTGTGCTCGTAGCCCTCTCTGGCGCGGGATGACTTGAGGCAGAACATGCCACATATATCCCTTGGCATATTGAACAGCTCTAGGGTCTCCGTCAGTAGGAACTCCCCCGGCGCCATCCAGTAGGGATCGTCCTTAGTGCAATGGGCAATGGATTGAAGCTGTAGCTCGGTTGAATGCTCCACCTCGACCATAATGTTTTCCCCGATCCGCAGGTCTAAGGAGGCGGGATTCAGGAGGTCTACGTCGTAAGGGACGATCATCCGCTCTTGCTCGCACAGCCGATGAATCTCGTGGTCGGGGATGATCACTTTTTGCTTATGTCTTTAGCCATATTACAGGTTGTACTCTTTCTTAGTCCACTTATGTGCTGGCGGTAATTATCTGTGACGCACAGCCTGAGATCCCCATAGGATAAGGCGTCGGTTTTATGTCCATGAAAACCTCTGCCGCCGGTAAGAAGCTGATTATTGACTTTGAAGGACTACGGCTAGACGCCTATGTCTGTCCGAGCGGTGTACTGACGATTGGGGTTGGTCACACCGGCAGCGATGTGACGGAAAATATGCGGATAACAGAGGCGGCGGCTATGGAGTTGCTCGCTAGGGATCTTGACAAGTTTGAGCGCGCGGTAGAAAAGCTGATCCTGATTGAACTTACGCAATCTCAGTTCGACGCGCTTGTTTCATTTGCGTTCAACTGTGGAGCGGGAGCGCTTGAAGAATCCACGCTGCGGAAACGTTTGAACGCGGGCGAATCGCCGGAACTTGTGGCGCAGACGGAACTTCCAAAGTGGTGCAAAGGTCCGAACGGACCATTGGCGGGACTGGTTCGTCGACGGACTGCTGAAGTCAACCTTTTCTGTAGCGGCAGCGGAGACAGCGTCGTCAAAACGATCACGCTGACCTGCACGAAGGACACTTTGCTCAAAAAGGAGCCTGTCCCCGGTGTTGAACTGTCAGAAAAGCAGAAATCGGCCGTTGCCGCTGGCAAGCAGTTCAAAGGGACAAACGTGCTTGAAGAAGCCGCCGGTCATACCAAAGTTTTGTTGCCGTACGGACTTGGAACCTGGTGGGTGTTCAACGGACATTGGAACGAATTATCTGGAGAAGAAGAGCGGCCTCAACAGGCCTCTGACGGAAGCCAGCGCCTTGCTGTCCCCTACTTCAACCAAGTCGACAACTACACCCAGGCGCACCGGACCTGCAACTCAAGCTCTTGCGCAATGTGTCTTGCTTTCCTTCGACCTGGCTCGATCACGGGCGACGACGAGTACTTGAAGAAACTGATTACAGGGCAGTTTGGGGACACGACAGACCATGGCGCGCAGACACGTTTGCTTGAGTCGTATGGTCTTAAGTCGACATGGCACACCACGCTGTCGTTTGACGATTTGGAGCGGGAACTTGGTGCCGGACGTCCTGTGGTTATTGGGATCCTTCACCGTGGCTCCCTTACTAGCCCAACCGGCGGACACATGTGTGTTGTCGTTGGTATGACCAGCAATGGTGACTTTGTTGTCAACGACCCATATGGGTCCTGTAATGACGGCTATTCCGGGCCAGTAGAGAACGGGAACGGCACGGTCTATTCACGCACCATGCTTAAGGCGCGGTGGTTGCCAGAGGGTGCGAAGAGCGGGTGGGGCAGAACCTTTCAGCCCTGACGTTTGCCGCCGTACATCCACGTTTGAAACCAGCTGACTTTGCGTTTCAGGAGCGAGGCGGGCATTACCTCGCCAAGCTCCTGCACTGCAGCACGGTGGTACGGGTTGTTCTTGTCGTAGTGATCAAAGAACTTGATCAGCTGCAACGTCGTGTCATTTGCCATCTCGACCTAATCCTTTGCCGAACTGCAGCAACGCGGCAGGGCTGATCGAGACGCCAGCTACTTTTTTGGCTTCATGGCCCGGAGTCCGCTGAGCAGCAGCTGGACCACACTGTTGGATTTCAGCGGAGACATGCCGATAAGCTCGCTAGCTGCGCCAACAATCACCCAGAACCAAGGCTCGCTCAGAAAGTCCATTGAGGGGAGAACCACTGAATAAAGTTTAGGTGTGGTGGCTATAGCCTTCAAGTCGGGCCACTGCTGCCTCAAGATCTCGTAAACGCCCAAAAACTTCCGCGTCTCGGCTGCGGATGTCTGCGTGTAGGGCCTCTAGGCGTGTAACGACGCTATCGACGGAGATCGTAAGGCGTATAACGGCGTCCCTACTCTCTGTCGTTCGCTTGCTGTTATTTGAGGCAGTCATTGCCGCTACTGTTACAGAAGCTCCTGCCACTGCAGCCAGGACTTCAATCACCTGACCTCCTCAAACACTTGTTCAATGATGGCAGCTGTGGCTGCTAGCAATTTAGCTATGCACATGGATCCACAAAATCACGGAAAAATTGCCGAGCTAGTGCGGCTCAGCGTTCTGGGGTGGTCCGCAGCGCTTTTAACTATGTCCTATATGGGTTGGCTACCAAAAATGGATCCAACTTTTATTGCATCTTTGTTGTCTGGGACGCTTGCAGGTTACGGGATAACTAGGGCATCTAAAGAAAACGAACAAGCCAGCCCCCCTACCGTTATTACAGCAAAACCCCCTGCTCGACGATCATGAGGACAGGATGGATTCTTTTGGCCGTACTTTTGCCGTTTCAAGCCGCGGCTCAGTCGGTTACGCCCAACTTCACGCAGGGCAGCATGACCAGTACGACCACCAGCAGTCAGACGATCAGCGAGACAATCCAGATCAAGATCTACGGCGGCGATTACAGCAGCTACTCCGGCACCAACATCACGCCATCAGGAGCAGTCGGCGCGGCAGGTACGACCTACAGCGTGACAACAGCAGGCGAGCCGTACCAGCTGGAAACCGTCACCAGGGCGGCGGGCATCGTCGAGCAGCAAGACATCACCCGCACCATAACCACCAGCTCCACTACAAACTCGCTGTCGGTGTTCTCGCAGTAGTCTGCGGAATCTTTGTCCGTACACTGTCCGTACACGCACAAGACGGCGGGACAACGGCAATAGCTAATCCGGTCGCAACGTCAACGGGCAGCGTCAGCAATCAGGCGGTCCAGATCAATCAGGGCAGCTACAGCCAGCAAAGCTACGGACCAGGGCACCAGTGCAATAGCTCGACGCTGGTTTTCACGCCGTTTTATCTCGGTAATGACGTGAATCCTGAGCCATACGTTCGCAACCAGAACTTTGGGGCACAAGTCAGCTTCAGCGTGCCACTCGACTTTGAAATGGTGCGGCTCTGCAAAGACCTTGCCAAGCGCAAGCTGGAAAAAGAACGGCTGGATTACGCCTTGGTGCGGGCGTTGAAATGCGCTGAACTGTTCAAAGCCGGATTCAAGATCCGCGACGATTCACCCTTTGCGCCGCTCTGCGCTGATGTCGTTCCGATAGCCGCTGTCTCGCCCACGTCTTCACCGGCTTCCCGCGCAGCTTCTGCACCTTTGCAGCCAAAGCCTTGAACGTTGGCTTGAAGATCTGAACGAGCCGTTTAAACATTGCAGTTGCTGCCAACGTCGCGCCAACACTGATCACGCT
>Ga0222715_10005605_pt1 | contig 10671 bp, 5 predicted proteins | sample C33_9DmetaG_FD_165056 | JGI IMG/M metagenome (GOLD analysis project Ga0222715, IMG submission 165056) | Estuarine water microbial communities from San Francisco Bay, California, United States - C33_9D | ecosystem: Environmental > Aquatic > Marine > Unclassified | place: USA: California... | reverse complement strand
TCTCTGTCAAGGCCGGTTCTCTCACAAACGTTCACTGGGTCGAGCGCATCGCGTCACCACCGCCGCCATCGCCGCCGCCGCCGTCGCCGCCACCGTCACCGCCGCCGCCGTCGCCGCCGCCGCCATCGCCGCCGCCGCCACCGTCGCCGCCGCCGCCGTCGCCGCCGCCGCCATCGCCGCCGCCGCCATCGCCACCGCCGCCATCGCCACCGCCGCCATCGCCTCCACCACCGATGCACGATTTTGACGAGACAGACACAGATGGAAGCGGGGGCATCGATAAGTCAGAGTTGACCGCCATCATCGAGAAAGGTGCGAGTTTTCCAAGCAATGGGTACGCGATAATTTCAGAAGAACTTTGGAATTCGTCGTTGGATATGGACGGTGATGGACTTCTGAACGCACAAGAATTCCTCAGTGTGGCGCATCGTCTGGCTCAACGGACATTGTTTGTCGAGCCAGTGCTCGTATTCCCTCCGCGGAAAATTACATACGACTTCGATTTGTTCACCGTGCAAAGTGTTAGCGCTGCGATCGCCGACGAGTCTCACCAGGATGCGCGTAGCCAAGTGTTTGGCAAAGCGTGCGAAAATTTCATCGTGCGAAGATCGACATCAGCCCACGTTCCGTACTCTTCCGAGGGATGGAACGAGTGGTATGATGAGCTCAGCGCAGAGAGTGGGGGTGATGTTGTGTCAAAAATCGATCACTGTCGCCCTCTCGAAGACGCCGAGTTCGATGCCATTGTCGTCGGCGATGAGACCTCCGTGTATGCAACACCGTTACTTGCTACATCTCCCGGCTCGAATAAGATTTTCGTTGACTTAGATGCCGCACTACTGCACGACGTGGTTCAAGATGATCCGCAGACGCTGTTCGCGCGCGTCACTCGTCCTGGATTGGATGTCGCGCTGTGGAGCACGCAGCAGCTGCCAGAAATCGTGCATGTATTCAACAACAATGACGTCGTCAAGCAAGCTGGAACTTCGGATGACGATGGTGACCTATATGAAAGTGATACCGTATTTTCGGATACGGCTGATATTGATGTCATCAACCTGGAGCTGACCCATAATCATCAGGTAGAGCAGAAAATGCAGGACGATACGACAGTGGTCATTTTGGGTGCCGTCATGTTCCCAATAGAATGGACCGAGTTGTCCGAGTGTGGACTTTTTGAGGCAAGCATTTATGTCAAAGATGAAAGCGAGGCTGGTGCGCCGCGACAATTCACTACAGACGAGACTGGCTGGTTCGAATTCGCAGTCACAAACGGGAAAACCTACACGATAACCGCGGAATATCCCGGTCACGAAATCTGCTATTCGGGAACCACCATCGTGGAAGCTACGAGAATTTGGAGCTGCGACGGTAAACCGACCACAGTTACTCTCCACGCCGTATCATCGAAAAAGTACATTTTCTTCTCAGACACGACGACGGCAAACGTCGATTTGGGTGTCTATCAAGGTGAGTGTGAAAAGCTTTACACAGGGGCGACTTTCAAAATTACCCCCATCAATGGCTGTCACCCACCAGCCATCTTCACTTCGGCTCAAGTATCCGGCTGGACTCTACCTGACCGCGACAAGGAAAACCCAAACAACATACCAACATATGAAGAAAATCCGAATGGAAGACGATGGCCACTCGCCGCGATGGATTACTCGGTAGTGATCGAAGAGGCCCCATCCACAGCGAATTTCACGGCGATGCGCGAAGAGAAATATCCAAACGCGTTGTGTGCTGTTGGAGTAGACGGCATCGTTCCATACTTCCGCCAGCATCCTTCAACGATCGAAAGGCTTGTACCATTACGCACTGAGCACACTTGGTATTCGGCGAGATACAAGTACCACGGTTATTTGTGCGCAGAGTTCGTAGATCTTTCTGAAATCACCGACGATGGCGATTACTGCTGGGACGTTGATGGCATGAAAGCTGGTGGCATTAGACACAACCACTTTGTCGGGATATCGCCATTTTTCGACGATTTCGGTGGAGAAGGGCTCTATGCTTTGGGGCCGAAACTTGTGAGCGCCAAAGTACTTGAACTGCATGTGGAGAATGGTACACTCGATGAATGCTTGACACTGCCTAGCGCCGAGAGCGGGGGAGAGACGGTGGCCATGTTCAGACAAAGCGTCACCGATATCGCCGAAAATCCATGTCATACCGATCGTAATGGAGGGCCATTGTGCGACTTTGACGTTGAGATCGATCCAGACAGCGACAAACTTTTATTTCCCACGGATGAGGGCGAGAAGACGACGGATCGACTCATTGTCGCGGGAGATCCCAAGCTCTCAGGAAATTACCGCAGATCTGTCGAACTGAGTGTGGATAGATTTGATGGTTCGATGATAGTGACAGTTTCGTTGAAACGAGAGCTCATCTCTCTTGGCTCGAAACCGCGAGGCGAAGGGATCTACGGCGAAGAAAGCGATGACGTGTATTGGGCAACTGTTCCACTCGAAGGTTTGGTGTACATGACGGTACATGATCCGCCCGGTGGCAACTCTTACGCCGAACTTCTGATGGGCACGGAAGTGACCATGTCTGTGGAACTTTCAGACGAACAAGCGGCGTCTGTGTCGAGTTCACTCGAAGGCGGTGGCGGCGTAGAATTGGAAATGGAGGCGAAACCTGGGTTCGGCGCTGGGTATGGCATGGAGGTTTTATTCCAGCTCGGAATGCCTCTCTTTAAGATAGATTTTGACGCATACCATGAGGAGTCTGGACCAGAATTTTCGGTCGCTCAGAGTTCCGCCGTCGGTTGGGATCTCACGGCTACGATAAATCGTGTCATTCGAACAAGTACCGACGTCGCCATCCCGGGACGACACGGTGATGCGATTCTAGGTGGCGGCGTTGAACTTGTCTACAGGCTAGCCGATACACTCGATCTTGCGCTAACGCAAGACAATCAACCGTGCTTGCAGATATCGACGGCGATCACATGGATGCCGAGGAAACCCACGTCCTACATATTCACGGTGCACTCAATTGAAGCGAAAGTGATTCCAAACTTGCGGTATTTGCTTTCCGTCGTGGAAAGCGGCCTCATCGTCGGGGATGATTCTAAAATGGAAGCGCCTAATTGGCCAGAGTACATCGCTGACAAAATCAACGTGTGGCAACGAACACTTTCGTGGGCTTCGCCAACAGTGTACAAGGTTCCTATGGCGCCGACTGCGGAAGGCGCTCCCGTGCTGTATGGTAAAAACTACAGCGCGATGGAGCGCATCATGATTCCTTTTTTGGATGAACAATCCGCGTTCGGTATGGAAGCCGAGAAAATGCAAGCATCATTCATAAGCGACGCGAGCGGTTCGACTGACACCCCGATAGACGAGTTGAAGCAAGCTTGGCAGAGAATCGACAAAGTACTTCCAAGCATAGCTGGCGTTGAAGGGGCATTGGGCGACGCGGATGGTGCAATAGATCGCCTTAAAGCGTTCATTCTCTCGGATGAGACGGGTACCGTTCTCTCGAAGGAGATTGACGACGACAATAACACCTTCACCCCAGACTTCGGCAAGGTTTTCTGGTCACGAAACAGTGAAAGGATGAAGCCGAATTTCCTCGGCCGTTTTCAAGAAGATGATGAGCTCGTCACGACGATGGGGATGAATAGCCCCACTCGTGGAGATCTGAGCAACGAGGTTTCATCCTGCATCACAGAAAAATGCGAAACGCAGGCTCTAGACGTATCTTCACAACTACTTCAATCGAGCGGTGACGATCGTAAGCTCGGAGAGGATGCATCCATTGACTGGAAGGATGCGAAACGAGTCGATGCGTCGTTTACAGGGCTCACGGGTCCCCGCGGCTACTCAACCACTGATTCGAATGGACCCTCTGATGAAGCGATTTTACTATCATTTAGCGGCGGTGGTGCTTCAACGGAGTACATATTTTCTTCCAACGAAAACGTCGACGGTCAAGATTACGCATGGACGCTCAGCCTCGACGGCTCAGCTGAAAACGGATACTCCGTCGCGGGTTCAATCGCCATCGTCAAGGGGCATATAGGTGCCACCTCGGATATGAGCAAGTCAGTTTCAAAAGGTCGTGCCTTTGCCTGGGCAAAGTATGAACACATGAGCACGATGTACTCATTAGGTGACCCAGATTTTGGGGATAAGTTTGTGCTCCAGGTCAGTTCCGACAAACGTTTCGGATCTCCAGTGTTCATCACGATGGGCGGCAGAAGTCAATGTCCGGGAGAAAAATGGACGATGTTCCGAGAAGCTGGCATTACCATAGGTAAGGAGTCGACGCATAACAGGAATCTGAACCCAGGAGAGCACGCTTTGATCCAACTTCTCATCAGCAATGAGTCACCCTACAAGGAAGTGACCGACATGGGCCTTCGTTTGGTAGATGGAGTCGCCGACTGCGTTGAGAAAATCATTGCAGCTGCTTATGACGCGGCAGAGTTGAACGAGGGCAACGCAACGTTGGTTAAGAATGCAGCATTCGCCATGGCGGATAGCCACGAATGCTTTGCGTCAGAGTCTGATGACGTTCAAGACCTGAAGGCGCGGATTGAAGACATCGTAGCGTCATACGAACAGTCAACGAGCGTCAGAGCAGGGAGATCGTTGGCCAACGCAATCGCTCGTCTCACGCAAACCACTACGGCACAAGGAACACTCCTACAGGGAATGAAGTTCTCGATCAATGGTATTCAAATGTGGTCATTCGGTGAAGTCCTTCCTCTACGAAGATTGACTGGAGAACGTATGGATTCGCAAAGCGTTGTGCGCGAGAGTCGCGTGCTTCTGAGCGTGGAGCCAAGCAAGGGAGTGTATGAAAGCTCGTACCTGGGGATTTCTTTGGTGAGCTTGTGTGAGTCGATGATTGAAGAATACATGTATCGCCCGATCATCTCGAGCAGTGTTACACTCGGTGCCATGTCGTGGAGTAAAGATTGCCCTCAAGTTGCTTTTCACTCGTCTACGCTCAGCGAGGAAGCAAGTTACTTTGAGAAGAGCGCGGCGTCTGATTCGAGCGTTTTGAGCATCTCGGTCGTAAATCCGAATAGATATTCGCTCTGGCCCAAGGAAACTACATCCACGTCCGAAGCGTTGGTGACGAATGGAAATCTCGCCTACGTCTACGTGCAGTACCGTTCGGTATTAGGGGGCGAATGGATCACAGCGAAAGACGCCGAGCTCGGCGTCGGCCCGAATAACAATTTCAATTTACTTTGCCCGGAGTCGCGGGGTGGAGACGGTTGCATCTTTGACTGGGATCTGAACGACCCTTACAACAAACTTCTGAGTGGATATAAAGATGGGAAGTATGATGTCCGATTGAAAACAATGTGCGTGGGCGGATCTCACCTCGCGAAGTCTTCGGTGCACGAATTTGTGAGCGATCAAACTCTCGTGTTGAAGATAGATACGAAGGACCCACTTATCGGTGATTTCAAATATGTGAGCTCACAGGTAACGCAGCGCGTCGATTTCATGGAAGACATTGATTGCACGCAGCAAGTGATCACGGCCAAACGAGGCAACTCGTCGACGGGTCCCTTCGAAGCCGTTTCCACCGAAGACTTGAGACAGTACGTCCTTCAATGCGTTAACGATGGCGCTGGCGGGCACTGGTTGATGAAGTTTCCATACTTTTCACAAGGCTATCACAAAGTGACTGTTACGCAAGTCACCGACGTCGCAGGCAACCCAGCGGCTGACTTTGAATTCGTCGCACCTGTGCGCGTCGACGCGAGCGCCGCCGAAACGCCGCAACTAGGGTCATCGGGATCTTCTCGACGACAAAAATCATCTCTCGAATCATCGAGTCCTGAAGATGACATCGACGGCAGTCAAAAGGTCGCAAATGTTTACTACGCCTTATTCGCGTTCACGCTGTGCGTCGCGCTGTTCGCGTTCGCGTCGCGCGCTCGCTCGCGTCCAGCCGACGCCGAAACGTCCGAACGTACGTCGCTCATCGCGACGACGTCACGCCAAGTCGACGGCTACAGCTCCGTCATCTGATTGACTTGAACGTAAAATCCAAAACACCGTCATTTTAACTCTTCGACTCACAACATCTTTAATGCAACATCTTTACTGAATTTTACCGAGGCTTCGCCGCGAAACTCGAAATCACCGTTTAGTGTTGGCGACTTCGGTCGGTCGACCAGACCTTAAACGTCGAGGACGATCGAGCGAAAACCCGCACTCGCCGTCGGCGCGGCGCGCGCGCGTCGACCATGTCCGACGTCGAGATCCCCGCGTTCGCGCGCGAGGTCGACGCCCCGCGAGGTCGCCCGCGTCGCCGCGCGCTCGCGCGCGCGCGATGGGTGTTGGCGGTTCTGGTGCTCGCGACGGTGGCGCTCGCGACGCCGCGCGCGCGCGATGCGCGCGTCGCGCGCGCGAACGACGACCGCGGCGTCGACCGCGGCGTCGGTCGGCGCGCGCTGAGCGTGTACTACAACCGAAAGATCGCGGGAGGGCAGCAATTGAGCATGCAACACGGCGCGTCCGCGAGACCGGGGCGCGCGCGAGACAGTCGCGAGGCGAATTGGGTCGGTAACGAGATTAACAGACACGTTAAACTCAACGCCGACGCGTCGGGACCAGAAACTCCGGAGATCGAAGCGGGGAGCTCGAAGTCGGAGTTTGGAGGGATGGATAACGACCAAGACGCGGCGACGTCGGATGATATCCTTCGCCGTCGTCGACGCAAGCGAAGAGCGAAGAACAAGCATCAAATCGTCGAAACATCGACGGCCGAAAACGATAACGACGACGCGATAGAGGCTGCGCGCGAGATGTTCGGGGTGACAGAAGGTGCGACGCAAAGGGAGATCACGAAAGCTTATCACAAACTCGCGAGGCTGCATCACACGGACAAGGTCGGGCCGGCGGGAAAAGAAAAGATGCAAGAGATCAACGCCGCGAAGGAGCTTTTACTCAACGCGAGCGATAATGAAGACTCTGATTAGCGTGATTCGTTTCGCAAACGTATATGTTGTGTACTTGTAATGTTACAGTGTTCGTTGTAAGCTATAAATTATTCCACGGGAAAAGCGCGCGCGCGCGCTTCCCACGCAATGCTTTCGAGAGCGTTGACGTATTCGCGTCCTTCGCGCACGGTCGGGTCGCTCGGACGACGGCGAACGCGCGAGGTGCGACCGCGGCGCGCGGCGTCGGCGAACGCGTACTCGCGCACGTCGTACCGAATGAGAACGCCAGCCCCGTCGTTTTCGTAATCGCGCGCGCGCCACGGACGAACGACGCGCACGATTTCCGCGCCAGCGGACGTGTGGAAGAAAACGCCACGATCGAGCGCGTCGCCGTGGACGTATGCCTCGTACGTGAGATTCGGATTCGAAGCTTGCGTCGAGCGAAATCCTCGCGTTCGCGTCACCGCGCACGCGTATCTCAATCCCGTGTGCTCGGCGTAGTGTAACACGTAATTACGAAGCTCTTGACCGACGGACGCGCCCGAATCGCTCGCACACCTCGCGCCGTAAGCCTGGTCGACGAAAACGTCAAGAAGTTGAACGACCTCCGTTGATTTTGGCTCGCGGCGATTCGACTCCTTCGTCTCCCACGTGGCGCCGAGCGGCGCGTCGACGCTTTCGACGTATTGCGTGTACATGACGCCTCGGACATCTCCACTCTCGATGTCCTCCACGACAAAGTTCATGCTCGCGTTGTTTTGCACGCGCTCGCGCACGGTATCCGGCAACGTCCGCATCTCTGGCGTTTCAATCCACGCCTCGGCCTCGATGGCGACCAACGCGTCGACGTCTTTGAGCGTCGACGGCCGAACGCGGAATTCCCGTCGCGCAAAACGGGCAGTGATGATACACGCGTCCTCGCGCACAAACGCCTTGAACACGCCGCCGTCGACGAACAGACCGCGCGATGCGGCTCGCGCTAAAGCGTCGCTCAGAAGCACGTCGCCGTCGCACAACGTCAAGTGATCGCCGTACGGCGAGCATCGAGCGACGAGCACGCAGGCATCCGTCGCCGCGTCGCGCATGGACGACTCCAACGATTCCATGAAAATATCCGCGTCATCGCAGGCGGTGCGCAAGCACACCACGGCGCGTTTCGTCGAGGACGCGTCCTCGCCACGCACGAACTCGACGGCATCGACGAAATCTCGCGAGACATTTCGTTCGAATTCCAACGCGTGCGAAATCTTTCCTGAGTCGTCGCGAAGCGCGCACCCGAGCGCGTCCACCACGGCGCCTGCTGATTCCTCATCCGAGAGCGACGCCCCGCACGCTTCCGCGATGATGTACATGAATGATAGTCGATGATACTCGTTGTACTCGATTTTCTGCCGCGCACACGCGTGAAGCGTCAAAATCATCGGCTCGTCGTCGTTCGTCGCATCGTCGCGAAAGGTTTCGCCGCGCGCCTCGGCAAACGCGAGCCAAGTCTTCTTGCCCGGCGAAAGCGCGTTCTTAGCCTCGTTGGGCGCCGACGCCGGTACGACGTATAACGTAAGAAACCTGCGCGTGACCCAATCTTCGCGCTCAGCCATGACGTCGGCGTCGCACGCGACGCCGTCGTACTCCACCACCGCGACGTCGCGCGCGGAATGCGCAAAGACTTTGACACCTTCGACGTCGATCGGCACTGTGCTCAAGATGGGCACCGCGCGACACGGCGACATTCGCCAAGCCTCCTTGCGAGCGGTATCGAGCATGAGCGTGCGGATAAACGTCGCCCCATCCGGTTCGCCCGCGATTTCGTTCGCCGCAGTGGTGGCGAAGAACCGGTCGACGACGAAGTCGACGCCCAAAATTGATTCGCGACTCGGAACATCGAATCTAGTTCTCAACAACGCGTCCACGTCTCGCCGTACGAAACGCATGACGCCGTACACTTTTGTGTCGAACGGGTCGTCGACCTCGACGAAGTACTCCATCGTGCCCGGATCGGAGTTCACCTCGGCGACGTCGTCCTCACACGCCTGCGCCGCGGCGTACCGAGAAGTTTCCTCACACGTTCCACTCGATCGCAGCAGGTGCATCTGATACGTTCGAGCGGCGCAGCACTTTTTCCGCTCGTGTTTCGTGCGCGCGCGCGCGACGATGAATGTTTCGCCTTTGAACCGCCGTCGGAGCGCGACGTCGCGGCGGCGCGTTCGAGCGACGACTTCTCTCGCGACGTCGTCGCCATCTAGCAAACGCAAAATACACGACTTCATCGGCCCTTCGTCGTCATCGTCGAAACCAATCGTCGCGTCATCCGCGGAATCGCTCGAAGTCGACCGACGCGACGAGAGCGGCCCCATAGGACTCATCGCGTTGTCGTACTTTGGCGTCGGGACGCGAAGCGCGGGGGGCCTGCCCGCCGACGCGGGCTGAATGTCGCCATCGAGCGCGTCTCCCTTCGCCTTCGCGTCGACGGCGACGACGGCGACGTCGCTGAGACCACCAGGCGTCATCAAGCGCGATCTCACTCGACCGCGCGTCGTCGTCTGCGCGCGACGAGCGTTTTTATGCGCGCGCAAAAAGGTGTCCGTTCGCCTCCCAAAAAAAACTCGTGCGAAAAACTCCTCGCTCAAAACTCCTCGCTCAAAACTCGCCGCTCTCGCTCACGAACGCCGCGAAGCTCGACCAAACCGACGGCGCGTCCCTTCGAAATCGCTGATACTCATCCTCCGACACGTCCGCGAGCGGTTCGTCGAACCCAAACCCCGTCGCCACGAAGACGCTCCCGACGCTTCGACTCGCGTCGTCTCGCCATCGCGTCCACTTCCTCGGCGCGCCCACCTCGCCGTCCCCGTACTCCTTCTCTCGCGAGAACACCACCATCTCCCTTCCCTCGCGCGCCAGCACCAGCGTCTCGTCCCAGCACGCGCGTCGATCGCTCGCGCGTTTCCAGTCCAGCAGCGCGCGCAACCCGTCGCCCCCGACTCTGAGGTTAAAATCCTTCGTGTACGGCCCCGGAAATCCATCCAGCGCGGCGACGCACAGCCCGCAATCGTGCACGACGACGCCGTCGCACCGTTGGTCGCACCGCGCGAGCGCGAGCGCGGCTTTCGCGAGCGCGACCTCGCGCACGGACGACGCCTGAATCTCTTCGATCGCCGCGCCGCGCCACGCGTCGACGCGCGCGGGCGCGCGCGCGCGCGTCAGGTGCTCGCGCAATCGCCGCAGTTTACCCTCGTTCGTCGTCGCGAACGCGAGCGTCGGCGCGCGCGCGACGTCGGCCATAGGCGGGACGTCGAGGTGTGCGCGACGCGACACTCGCGGGCGCGATGGCGACGCGCGCGAGCGACGACGACGCGCGCGCGCACGAGGCGCTGGTGCGGTGCACGAGGTGCGTCCGGGCGCGCGAGCGACGGGGCGACGGGCGCGCGAGCGCGCGCGCGCGCGCGCGATCGAGCGATGATGGATTCTGTTGAGATTGACGACGACGTTCGACGACGAACGACGACGCGCGCAGGTGCGCGCTGCGCGCCGAGGGGGTCTCGGACGATGGTGAGTGCGTTTTTCTGGAAGATCTCGCGCGCGAGCTGCGAGAGGAGCGAGGGACGAGCGCGGCGTTGCGGATGACGGGGGAGACGCTGGAGCGGGTCTTCTTCGCGCGGTTGGCGCGCGAGGTCGGCGGCGGCGGCGGCGCGAACGCGGCGTTCGACGAGCGCGCGGAACCGTACGCGTGGACGGTGGAGACGTATCGGCGGGCG
>Ga0222715_10005604_pt1 | contig 10671 bp, 13 predicted proteins | sample C33_9DmetaG_FD_165056 | JGI IMG/M metagenome (GOLD analysis project Ga0222715, IMG submission 165056) | Estuarine water microbial communities from San Francisco Bay, California, United States - C33_9D | ecosystem: Environmental > Aquatic > Marine > Unclassified | place: USA: California... | reverse complement strand
TATGATAAATGTGATGAGGTCTTAAAATGAATACTTACTTAGATGCTGTAGTAGAAAATCCCAAGACATGGGATCTTGGAAATGATATGTATGCTATTGAGTTTTGGAAACCAGAATTCTGTGAAGCATTAATTGGAATTGCCGAGAACATTGAAGGTGGGTTTCAGAGCCAGCCAGGAGACCCTGTATATGGTCAAGAGGTACGTATCAGTAGGATTAGTGATTTATTCTATTTAAACTACTGTGAGCACTGGAAGCGTGTCATATCTCCTTTCTTAGAACAGAAGATTGGATTGCCAAGTGAACAATGGTTTGTTGGGTGGAAAGTACCATTTATCATTAAATATACAATGGATGGTCAAAAAAGTCTTCGTCCTCATGCTGATGATAGTTTGTATACTGGTACAATCAAACTTAATCATGGTTATAGTGGGGGAGAACTAGTCTATCCTCGCCAACAGTTTACCAACAAAGATACACCCATTGGTACGATGATTCTTGCCCCATCATCAATTACACATGTACATTATAGTTCAGAACTCCAAAGTGGAACTAAATATTCTTTCGTGAGTTGGACTAAACTAAATAAGAAAGATAGTGGAATTAATTACTCTGAGGTACAATGAGTATAAGAAAAAACACCTGGAATTTAGATGCACATTATGATTTAACTAAGAGTGGGCAGAATGCTTATAGTTCTGCTGGTGGACCTTATTCGTTATATCTAACGGGAGGTGGTGTATATGGCGAATTAGGCCAAAATGATATAATACCTCGTTCATCACCAACCCAAGTTCCAGGAACATGGACATCATATGCCACTATGCCCATGTCTAAAACAATTTCTGCCACTAAATCTGATGGGACATTATGGGTATGGGGTATGAATAATAATGGTGAGTTAGGTCAAAATAATCAAGGAATACATCGTTCATCACCAGTTCAAGTTCCAGGAACACAATGGTCCTATGCTGCCGCCGGAGGATATTACTGTATCACAAAAAAAACTGATGGTACATTATGGGCATGGGGACAAAATGCTGCCGGTAACTTGGGTGTGAATGATGCAATACCTCGTTCATCACCAGTTCAAATTCCAGGAACATATTGGGATAAAGTTGGAACTAGCAGAGAACAATCCTATGTGATAAAAACCGATGGAACATTATGGTCTTGGGGATACGGATATGGGGGAGGGCAAGGTGTAAATAGTGTAGTAAATCGTTCATCACCAATTCAAGTTCCAGGAACACAGTGGTCCAGTGTTGTAGGGGGATATGCAAGTGGAAGGGCACTTAAATCTGACGGTACATTATGGACATGGGGATTTAATGCAAGTTATGGTCATTTGGGTATGAATGATGTAATACCTCGTTCATCACCAGTTCAAGTTCCAGGAACACAATGGAGTGCAATAGCATCGGGCAATTACCATACAATTGCAACCAAGACTGATGGAACATTATGGACGTGGGGGGTAAATACTAATGGAGACTTGGGCCAAAATGATAGAGTACCTCGTTCATCACCAATTCAAATTCCAGGAACACAATGGGATTCATCTAATCTTCAAGGTCATCGATATGGTAGTCGTTGCACCAAGACTGATGGGACATTATGGGCATGGGGACTGGGTGGTTATGGTGGAGAAGTTGGAAATAATACGAGTGCAATTGGATATTCATCACCAATTCAAATTCCAGGAACTCAATGGGAACTTGGGGGAGTAGGTATTACTACAGGCAATAACAGTAATATGCAATTTACAGCATTCTTAAAATAATAATCTATCATTAAAAATACAAAATTTCTAAATTATGCAACAACTTCATTATTGTCTAGGTCTTCCTAGAACTTGCTCATCAGTGATCATGAATATCCTGAATGAGAATCCAAGATTTTTTACAACTGGCACATGTCCACTTCCTTATTTTGTAGATTCTTGTAGGAGTATTTCAACACAAGTGAGTGAATTTATTGCTCTTGATAAAGATGTACTTAACGAAGCATACTTAAACTTTTTACGACAAGGATTTCGTGGATGGTTTGAGAGTATGACAGATAAACCTGTCGTCGTATCAAAGTCAAGAGTATGGGCAGAGTATTTGCATCATACTTTTGCTCTTGATCCCAACTCAAAATACATTTATATCATTAGAGATCTAAGGGATATTATTTGTTCATTTGAAACACTTCTTGAAAAGTATCCAAATATTTCAATTGGAGATTCAGAAAACCAATTTCAGCATGAACCATTTGAAAAACGAATGGAGTTGTATTGTACTGATGGTATGGCTAATCTTGGTCGTCCATTACATATGATTCCACATATAATGGAAATGGCACAAAAACATCCAAATAATTTCTTTATTCTGAGACACGAAGACTTTAACGAAAATCCTAGAGGAACTTTTCAGCAGGTATACCAGTTCCTTGGAGAAGAATACTTTGAGCACGACTTTGACAATATCCCACCTTCCGATTATTATGAACATGATACTGTGTATCGTTCAATGGTCACACACAAGACAGGAACTAAACTTCGCAAGTTAGAACCACGTTGGCCAAAGGTAATGACACCAAATCAATCACAACTTGTGATTCAAAATAATCTAGATTACTATAAGACATTTTATCCTGAGTTTGTATGAATTATTTGGCATCATATGATACTAATGTAGAGAGTGCATATATTATTACACTTCCAGGAGATGAAACATCTGAGAAACTTACTCAGCAATGTATACAGTCTTGTGAAGCAGTAGGACAACCATATAAACTTTTTGAAGCATTCAATGGTAGATCTGGAGAAATCAAGGTTCCTGAAGGTCTGAAAGATCAAGCATTTATTAATTTCTTGCGTGTACATACTTCATGGATTACACCAACACAGATTGCAGTCTTTTATAGTCACTTTGCATTGTGGTGTCACTGTTTAAGTATTGATAGACCAATTGTAATCCTTGAACATGATGCAGTGATGGAACGTCCTTACATGTTTCATAAGTATCTGAATAATATTGTATATCTGGGATCATCAGAGCAGAAACGTGGCGCAGAAGTGATTTCAATTCCTCCACATGGAACAGATCATAATGGTCTCTATCGTTTTATCTGTCGTGCTCATGCATATGCCATTGATCCACATATTGCGAAGAATATGATTTCTTATGTTTTACAACAAGGAATCACAACAACACTTGATGTTATTCTTCGTGCAGATATCTTCCCTATTATCCAGGATGGTATCTATGCATATGATAAAAATCATGGACTTTCAACTATTCACAAAACCTGGTTATGAATACAATAGACGTAAAAACCATTAAGAAAGAACTTCCAGTTTTCACAACAATTCTTTCTAATAAAGATGAGATGAATGCATATTTGAAACAAGTTATACTTGAGCATCGGAACAATAATCCAAAATCTAATGAGAGTAATGTCAAGGCATGGCACTCAAATTATGGAACACATAACGATAATCCAAAGTTTAAACCAATCATTGATTTAACTCTAAACTTTTGCAAATTTGTGTCTAAAGACTTTTTTAATTGTGAAGTTGATTTTATGTGCTTCAACTTCTGGGCTATGATGTATGAGAAGGGTGATCATACGATTAGGCACTCACACTTTCCAAGTGATTTTGCTGCTGTCTATTATGTTGATGTTGAACCTGGTTGTGCTCCAATTGTTTTTGAAGGTGAGTTAAAAGTATATCCCGAATCTGGTATGTTGGTTGTTTTTCCTGCATGGTTACATCATGAAGTTCCTAAAACTGATGCAAGAAGAACTGCAGTCTCTATGAATATTGATAAGAGATATGTTTCTGAACAATAATCTACATGTTATAGTTAGAACCTGTGATAGAGGTTCTATTCAAAGTAAAAGAATTGTAAACAAGACAGAGTGTACTCTACGTTGTCTTAATTCACTATTCAGAAATATAAAAGAATTTGAAAATGTTGATGTAAAAATCTTTGACGACAGATCAAGTGAATATTTAACTAACGGAATCTCTGAGATGTCAGAGAAGTCCGGTAAAAGTGTAAGTATTGAATTTCTTGGTGAACGCAATACAGAAGGTCAAAACCCTCACGTACAATCTAGATATAGTGTCAAATTGGCCTATGATTACATCTATACTTTACCAGATGAGGATTATGTCTATATCATGGATGATGATCAACTGCATTGTGATAATGCAATCATTAAAATGATATCTGCATGGGAATATCTGAGTAATATTATACCAGACCATGACATTGGGGTTTTTCCTCAATGCTTTGTTCAGTTATTTCCATATCCAGACAATCATTTTGCTCATGCATACGTTCGTCCTTGTCATGTAGTACCAACACCAGTTGGTTTTTATCGCACAACGTGGTATACTCAAGAGACGTTCATGCTTAAGGCCAAGGTTTTCAAAAAGTATAAAGATATTTTTGATACTCTCCAAACAACAGGTAGTGATCCTGCTATCTGGGAAGGTAATACAATATCTGAAGTATGGCAAAAACCAGACTTTATGATGTTCATGCCTCTTCATCCAGATCTGATGCACATGTCTGTTGCAGGAGATAAACCTTTCTATTGGTCAAATGAAGACGTAATTAATCTTTGGGAAAGAAATAAAAATTCTTGGTCATTACCTGAAAACTCTTATCTTAAAATTTAAATGACAACGCATAATCCAGTTAATGTTGTTCGAGATGCTCCTATGATCAATCCCTATGACGGGTTTGATCATACACAGTACCCATTTGATATTACTGCATATTGGGATTCTTTTGGTGGGAGACAACCTGACAATACAACAGACAACTGTTCCCCTGCATTTGAAAAACTTATCTCAGAAGTCAAGCCTAATCTAATTCTTGAGGTAGGAACATATAAAGGTAAGAGTGCTATTCATATGGCAAATCTAACCAAGAAGTATGAGATTCCTGCAAAAGTTGTTTGTATTGATACGTTTCTTGGATCAGCAGAGCATTATTTCTGTGATCAAGACTTGAAGAAATATCATGGATATCCAACCATGTATTATCAGTTTCTTGCTAATGTAATGCATACCAATAATCAAGATATCATTGTACCTATTCCTTTGGATAGTTTGAGTGAGTATCGTATTCTAAAAGAGAATGGTACGCGAGCAGATATGATCTTCTTAGATGCAGGTCATTTCTATGAGAGTATTGCACTTGATCTTAAGTTGTATTGGGAACTTCTAAAACCAGGTGGTGTCATGCTTGGTGATGATTACTCACCATCTAATTGGCCTGATGTGGTTCGTGCAGTACATGAATTCTTCCCTAATGATGAAGTTCATACTGATGATGCAAAGTGGTGGGTATATAAGAAACCAGAACCTGTAACTAGTGTTGATAATTCTTGGAGGTGGTAATGTTTAATCGTATTTCTATTGCAGGTAATATTATATGAAAAAGATTCTACACATTGTTAATATCAATGACTTTTTTCCTGAGTTATTTGAAATGACTTTTCCTACTGTGCAAGCATATGCACAGAGATATGATTATAGGATTAATCTAATTACTGAGAGAAAGTTTCCCGAGTTTCATATTAATTATGAAAAGATGCAAGTATGGGAAGCAGGGAAAGATGCTGATGTAAATTTACTTGTAGACGCAGATGTTTTAATTCACCCACAGTTTCCTGATGCTGCAACTATTGTACCTCCTCATCATATTGGATTTAATGATAACTACAATGCAAGTACTAAGTTTCATTTAAACCACTATTTTATGCGTGATGGTCGTGATGTTGGTATTGCATCCAACTTTGTTATCTCATATCGTTCTACTCATGATGTATGGGAACCTTTAACCATTAGTCCAGAACAAGGTAAACGTATTACTTTTGTTCGTGAAGGTGATATTGATGAATACTGTATTTCTCAAAATATGGCAAAGTTTGGTCTTAGGTATACTGGTATTACATGGGAACCTTGGCAGAGAGAATTCCTTATACATACAGGAACAGGAGATAAACCCTTAGCACTTCAAATGGCAAGAGAAGCATTAGATAAATGGGCAAGAATTGAATGAGAAAAAACTTAATTGTAGTTGATAACTTCTATGATAATCCAGATGTAGTTCGTAACTATGCCCTGGGAGTAAAGTATCAAAATGATGAAGTAAAAAATTGGCCTGGTCGTGACAGTGAAGAGGAACATGGTAAGGAAAATCTTACTAGAGCATGTTCTGAAATTGTAGGCATGGAACTTACAACAAAACCTTGTAATAAGTGTTCATATTTTAGAAAAACCAAAATAGGTCAACATGGAACTCAACACATACATTTTGATCCCAATCCAGGATTAGTGTGGGCGGGAATCATTTATCTCACTCCAATATTTCATCCAACAGGTGGTACAAAGTTCTGGAAACATAAAAGAACTGGATGGGAATTTGCACCAACGAATGAAGAGGGTGCAAAGCATGGTATAATTGAACATAATGACATGCTACAATTCTTTAATATTGAAGGTAATGATGAATCTAAATGGATAGAGACTGATAATATTTCTTATAAGTACAATCGTCTTATAATGTTCAATCCATTTATGTGGCATTCTAATGGTGATTGGTTTGGTACTGATGATCAATCAGCAAGATTAGTTCAATTATTATTCTTCCATGAAAAATAAAACTCACTTACTTGTAATTCTTCAGTCACACTCTGAAAGCAATGCACTGAAGAAAAAAGAAACTACATACAGATATGCAGGAGCACCAAAGGTAGAAGTATCAAAGAGATCTATTCTATCTTTGATTCATTCTATTAACTATGCAAAGTGTAGGGACTTAGATCTAGAAGTTGAACTTAAGATTATTGATGATCATTCTTGCGAAGAGTTTCTGAATGATCTCAATCAGATTATTGATCTTGCACAATTCCAAGTGAGTATGATGCATACTCAGGAAAGTGGTATCATGCAATCAATTGCAACGTGTTATAAAGTTGCAAAGGAACATGTAAAAGAATATGTGTATTTCATTCAGGATGATTATATTCATTCTGAACATGCAATTCATTATATGCTGAAGAACTATAAGCACATCTCACATAGAGTCAATAATGATATTGTTTTGTCTGGATGGCACAATACTCAATATCTTCTCCCAGACACCATTAGAATGGGTTGTATGGTGGTTCCAGGCATTGAAGGGTACTGGAGAACCACAGCAGGTAGTCAGTTTGTAATGATGGTAACTGCAGATCTCTTCTTAAAAAATTTTGATCTATTTGAAAATTTTGGTAATGAAGAGTATCATGATAACTGTGAAAACAATACCATCAATTGGCTACATGCCAACAGAGGATATCTATCATTCTGCCCTATCCTTTCTCTTGTAATTCAGATACAATGGGAAGTACATAAGGATCCTTATCTTGACTGGGAAAGTTGGTGGAAGAAATATGATCTTAAGAATTTTTTCTCTGATCAATTCAGACTCCCTACAGATGACTTTTACGAACAAATAATTTCATGAAACTAGCAATCTTCTATCACCTTTATCAGACTGATACCTCAGCATTTATCTACCAAGAACAGATGCATCGTTTATATACATCTGGATTAGTTGATGCTGCAGAATTCATTCATATTGGTATCAGTGGTCAACATGAATTGTTCTCTAAACCAAGAAATGCAATTGTAGAATACAATGAATTTACTGGTGATGAAGGTGGAACAATGGTTTCTATGATGGAATTTATTATGAATAATCCTGATTATAAAGTATTATTCTTTCATGGAAAGGGTGCAAGTAAGAATGACTCATATCATCCACAACTTCAAGCGTGGAGGTTGTTTATGGAATACTATGTAATTGACAAATGGAAACAATGCTTATATCATTTGGATGAGTATAACTGTGTTGGTGTTAAGGTAAGACAAAAACCATTACCTCATTTTAGTGGAAATTTCTGGTGGGCTAATTCAGATTATCTACAAACGCTTGATCACAACTTCTTATTCACCAGAGGATTTGAACGTAAGGTTGATAGAGAACTCTGGATTGGTACTGGAAAAGATTTTAAACCAAAGGATTTGCATATTGTAGAAGAAGATGTTAGTATGCACTCTATGATCTACACTGAAGATTATTATCTATGATCAACAAACTTGATTATTCAAATCTTCAGGAACAATTTTTGAATGCAAAACCCTATAATCATGTAGTCATTGATAATTTCTTTGATGAGGAAACTGCATTGGCAATTAGTCATGAGTTTCCTGATTATCATTCTAATGTTTGGCACGTATATAATAATCCATTAGAAAGAAAGAGAGCATGTAATTCATGGAATTTTTTTCCACGAAATGCATACTCTACTTTTTGCTACTTAAATTCACAACAGTTTATTTCTAAATTAAAAAAACTTACTGGCATTAAAAAGTTATATCCTGATGTAGGTTTGCATGGAGGTGGTATGCATCTTCATGGTCAGGGTGATAAGTTAAATATACATTTGGATTATTCAATTCATCCAAAGTTAAAACTTCAAAGAAAATTAAATCTGATTATCTATCTTGGAGAGAGTTGGGATCCTTCATGGGGTGGTCAGTTACATTTACAATCAAAAACAAATACCACAAAAATTGATACATTATTCAATCGTGCGATTATTTTTGATACAACTCAAAACTCATACCATGGATTACCAGATCCTATTCAGTGTCCAGAAGATAAGTATAGAAAAAGTATTGCAGTTTACTATCTAACTGATCCACCAAAGAATTGTGCAACACATTCAAAGGCAATTTATCTACCAACAAAGGAGCAAGAGAATGATCCTATGGTTAAAGAATTAATTCATAAACGTTCAAGTATTATCACCGCTGAAGAAGTTTATAAATATAAAAAGAAATAGTAATAGCGTAGAGCATAATGAGTCAGCAGAAGGCACAACTTATCAATGCTACTGAAAATGTAAATCTTCCGGGAGGAATAGTAGTATCTGGAGTCACAACTGCTGGAAACTTTATTGGTAGTTTTTCAGGAACAGCAACAGGACTTTCTGGAACACCAAATATTACTTTAGGTATTGTAACAGCAACATCATTTAGTGGAGATGGATCAAACTTAACTGGTGTAGGAGTAACTCCTTTTATTGGAGTTTCTACAGCAGCACAATCTGGTACAACAACTATTGATTTATCATTAGGTAATGTTATTTACTTTACTCAAGATACTGATACAACAGTTGCGTTTGCAAATACAACAACAACCCAAGTTATTGACTTTATTAGGGTCAAAGATGATACAACTACAGCAAGAACTATTACATGGCCAGCATCTATCATTTGGAATGGTGGGACTGCACCTACACTAATTGATAGTTCTCAAGCAGGTGAAGTGCAGATCTTTAATTTAACCACAAGAGACCAGGGTGTTACTTGGTATGGTTATGAAACAATGAAGAATGATCCAGCAGAACCAATACCACCTAACGAATTTTATATAACAGGGTCTAATAGTGTTGGTCAATTGGGTTTAAATGATGCAATATATCGTTCATCACCAACTCAACTTCCAGGAACACAATGGACTGGTCTTTCTTTGGATGGATCCTACGGATCGGCAACCAAAACTGATGGATCATTATGGGTATGGGGTGGAAATGGTTATGGAGAACTAGGCCTTAATAATATAGTACAGTATTCATCGCCAATTCAAATTCCAGGAACACAGTGGAGTGTATCTTCCTATGAGAAAGTTTCTTTCGTTTGGAATGCTGGCATTTCCTTTTATATAAAAACTGATGGGACATTGTGGGGGTCGGGAATCAATACTGGCACCACTGGTCTTTTGGGTGTAAATGATACAATACCTCGTTCATCACCAATTCAAATTCCAGGAACACAATGGGACAAGATGGGTCATAGTAGAGAAGGCCTTACAGTTACAAAAACTGATGGCACATTATGGTTTATTGGAAGAAATGCTGATTCATATTCTACAGGAATATCTGGTCAAAATAATGCTGTACAACATTCTTCACCAGTTCAAATCTCCGGAACCCAATGGAACCAATCTACTGGTGGATTCGGAAATATGTTTGCAACAAAGACTGATGGAACATTATGGGCGTGGGGTATGAACAGTGCTCTCGGTGTATATTTAGGATTGTTAGGTCTTAATGATCATGTGCAACGTTCATCACCAACTCAACTTCCAGGAACACAATGGTCTAAAGTCATGTCTTCTACATATGCTGCTATTGCTGTTAAGACTGATGGAACACTGTGGGCGTGGGGTAGACCCAACTCGGGTGAAACGGGTCTTAGCAGCAGTAATGCAACTTCATCACCAACTCAAATTCCAGGAACACAGTGGACATCAAAACTTATATCTGGAAGACATAATCTGGGTGCAACTAAGACTGACGGAACATTATGGGTTTGGGGACAAAATATCCAGGGGGGTTTGGGTATAAATGATATAATAAATCGTTCATCACCAATTCAACTTCCAGGAACACAGTGGAATTCGAGACCATACAATTTTGGAGATGCAGCGTCTGGATACATTAACATTTAAGATAAATAACTAAAAAGATACCATGAGTCAGCAAAAGGCACAATTAGTTTCACCTATAGATACATTTACTCCGCCAGGAATGAATGTAACTGGTGTTGTG
>Ga0222715_10005603_pt1 | contig 10672 bp, 7 predicted proteins | sample C33_9DmetaG_FD_165056 | JGI IMG/M metagenome (GOLD analysis project Ga0222715, IMG submission 165056) | Estuarine water microbial communities from San Francisco Bay, California, United States - C33_9D | ecosystem: Environmental > Aquatic > Marine > Unclassified | place: USA: California... | reverse complement strand
GCGATGTCGACCGCGGACGCGCCGGACGCGCCCGCGAACGCCAACGCGCAGTGCGTCGGGCCGTCGAGCGCGAACGCGGGCGACGCGGCGTCGTGCGCGGGGTGCCCGAACCAACAGGCGTGTAAATCTGGTGCGGCGGGCGCGGCGCGTGATGCGACGGATGCCGACGCGGTGGCGATCGCGCATCGGTTGCGTGACGTGAAGCATAAGATTTTGGTGCTGTCGGGTAAGGGTGGGGTTGGGAAATCGACGTTTGCGGCGCAGGTGGCGTTTGGGTTGGCGTCGCGCGGGAAGGATGTCGGGTTGTTGGATATAGACATTTGCGGGCCGTCGGCGCCGTTGATGTGCGGTGGCGTCGGGGCGGAAGTGCACAAGTCTAACTCGGGCTGGTCGCCGGTGTACGTGGAGGAGAACTTGGGGGTTATGAGTATTGGATTTTTGCTGCCCGATCCCGATGACGCGGTGATTTGGCGCGGGCCGCGAAAAAACGGTTTGATTAAGCAGTTCCTTGCCGACACAGAATGGGGGGCTATGGATTATTTGATCGTCGACGCGCCCCCTGGGACGTCTGATGAGCACTTGAGCATCGTGCAGTATTTGAAAGAGGCTGGTGTCGATGGAGCCTTGATCGTTACGACGCCGCAAGAAGTCGCGATGGCGGACGTTCGCAAGGAGCTCAATTTCTGTAAGAAGACGGGCATCAAGGTTTTAGGCGTGGTTGAGAACATGAGCGGACTTCGAGTGCCACTCGAAGGATGCACATTCGTCGACAGTACATCCGGCGTGGACGAGACAGCGCGCGTGATGGAAATTTTAGCGCAGCACGACGCAGCGCTCGCGAGCAAGCTCGTGGTGCGCGCCGATGTCTTCGCCCCGTCTAAAGGTGGCGCCCAAGCGATGTGCGACGCGACCGGGGTGAAATTCCTTGGCAAAGTTCCACTCGATCCAGCCATCGGGCGTGCGGCTGAACTCGGGAAGAGCATTTTTGATCCAGAGCTTAGAGTGCCTTCCGTCAGCGCCGTCGGCGACGTCGTCACTAGCCTCATCGAAGCTGTGGGTGATGACCAGTAGAGCACAGTAGTAAAAACATCCCACGCGTTGTGAAAGAATTGTTGTCCTATTACATCTAAAAGTCTTCGTCCTAAAGCTATGTCGCTATCGTCCTACACCCCTGCGGCGCGCGCGTCTACAGTCGAGCGCTTCGCCCCTTCGCCCTCGAATGCATCCGCGGTGCACTCGTTATTTACGTTTCGCTTCGAGCATATCGAGCCCGACATCGCGCGAACCACTGTTCATGAATGCGCCGCGCCTGACCGCGGCGACAGACAACGACTCCTCTTGTGTCCACATGGGTTTTGTAGGCGCGTAGCAGTACCACATAGGAAAGGCAAACGTGGCGCTCGCGAACGCGGCAAGTGCGAGCCCGACCGGTAAGTTGGACTTCGCCATGACGCGCGAGTGCGCGCGTGCTTACTTACAGACGGCGCGGCGGCGCGGTGGCGTGAGCGACGAACGCGCGGCACGTTATGACGCGCGAATGAAACTGCGTGAAAAAAATAAACTGTGCCTCTATATAAAACAACATCGAGCGAGGGTGGCCTATGCAGATTTTGAATAGTCTCGCGCGCCGAAAATCGTGCTTCCGACGCGCACGTTGGTGCTTCCCATTTCAATTGCCGCTTCAAAATCACCAGACATCCCCATGCTTAACTCGCACGCATCTAAATCAAGCCCGAGCGCCGCGCACACGTCGTCCCGGCACTTCTTGAGCGTTATAAAATTCTCAGGCTTGGACGTGTAATCTGGCATCCCAATCGTCATCAATCCCCGAAACATCAGTCTCGGACATTCATCCTTAATATGCTTCGCTAATTCCACGCACTCGCTCGGCTCTACGCCGTGTTTGCTCTCTTCACCGCTCGTATTCACCTGCACGAGCACGCGCAACGCCTCCCTCGCCTCCCTCGCCTCCAACGCTGAGTTCAACTTTGACGCCAACTTCTTTGAATCAATCGTCTCAATCATCGCCAAGTTTGGCACCGCCTCAAGCAATGTTTTCGCCTTGTTACTTTGCAAATGTCCGATAAAGTGCCATTGCGTATCCGCCGGCATCGACGGCGCCTTGTCCACAATTTCTTGCACATAGTTTTCCCCAAACGTGCGGTGGCCAGCGTCGTAGCACTCGCGCAAGAGCTCCACTGGCTTGGTTTTGCTTACCGCTACGAGGCGAACGGTGGAAGGCGCGCGACCTGCGCGCTGGGCGGCGGCGGCCACGCGCGCGGCGACGTCGGAGAGTGCTTTTGCCGTGCTCATCTTTGACGTCATCACCGTCGCAGTTCGCACGTTCGACGACATTGCGCGCCGCGCTCGCCACATTCGCCGCGTTCGCCGCCGCCACTGACGTCGCGAATTTGCGCGCGTAATGGCGGCGAATCACCCGCAGCTCTCGAGCGCGCTGTCCAACGTCAAGGCGCTGAACGAGGCGTACGCGCAGCACCGTCGCGACGCCGCCGCTGGGACAACGTCGAGACGACACCGCGCTGACGCTGACGCCGACGATGACGCCGGACATCGGTCGCGTAAGAAACATAAGCGCCGCGAGAAGTCTCACAAACGTTCGTCTAAGAGATCGTCTGGGAGTTCGGACGATCGCAAACGTCGAAAGAAGGATGGGAAGAGTGGGAAACGTAGCAAACGTCGCGGCGTGTCTTCGTCGTCTTCGTCATCATCTTCTGAAAGTGAAAGTTCGAGTGATGACACCAATTCGTTGACGATTCGCCAACAAGTCGAGATGGCACAGCTCGCGGCGGAGGCATTGCGACATATGTTAGCAAAGTTTGCGAGCGAGCGAGAGAATTTTAAAGCGTTGTTGCGCGCCGTGGACGACGGACGGGGCGTGTCGACGAGCGGTGTGGCCGACGAGCGCGTGCGTAGATATTTAGAATACTTTTTCGAACACGCGTGCATGCGAAAATCTAGGGCAACAGGGTCGTGGACGCTGCCAAGGTCGAAGGATTTGGGGTTGTGGAGCCGGTTTAATTTTGTCTTTGACGAATTCGTCGCGGACCGGTACTCAGACGCTCGCGAGCCCTGGCTCGGGCCAGATCCTGACGTCATCGCCGCTGAAAAAGCAAGAAAAGATGAGGCGCGCGTGGCCAAAGCGGCGAAATCTCGTCCACTTGGGCCTGGTCGGGTTTTAACTGGAGATGAAGCGGTCGCATTTATGGCGGAACACAATGGAAGCGAAAGCGACGTAGATGGCGTGGTCCCTATGGCAAATATCGGTCCGGCCATTGGACCATCGATGGGACCATCGGGCGCGGTAGAAGACGAGCCAGTGAAGCGCGTGTTAGGTCCTATGGTGCCGCCGAAGAGTATGCTTGAGGCTGCCGCAGCGGCGCTGGCGATGAGCGACGGCGTCGGTCCGCCGCCGCCAGAAATCGTAGCGGAGATGGAAGACACAAGCAACGAGTCGCGTGAGGCGTGTGCGATGCGAATCGCGCGCATCATTTCTCGTGGTGGTGATGCGTATGACATTCTTAGCGTCTCACCCGAAGACACGGCTGCGGTCATTAAGAAGAAGTACTGGAAGTTGTCGCTCATGGTGCACCCCGATAAGTGCTCGCATGTCGATGCTCGAGATGCTTTCGATGCCATCAAAAAGGCGCACACGGCGTTGGCGGATGAGACACAACGCAAGGCTATCGATGCTAAGAGAAACGAAGCGAACGAGCGGGAAGAGTTCGAGGCATGGCTGGCGAGTGAACGCGAAGCTGCAGCGTGGAGACGATTGAAAGGCAATCCGCTACCAGGAGACGACGAACTTCTCGACGGTCCGGGCACAGTGGACGTTGATAAGCGCGAGGAATGGATGACGCACTTACCACCGGAAAAACGTCCGAATCAAGGTCCACCCACGGCGAGTGTCACTGCGTTTTCTAAAACCGAAAAGGTGGCGCGCACGGCTGAAATGGAAGCCGCTTGGACGGATACCCCGCAACAAGCGGCCGCTCGCGAGCAACAACTCTTCCTAGCCGCACAGGCACAGCAGTACGCATTACCTTCTGCAGGTGTTGCAAAAGCTGATGAAACGTCTAGGCTTGTCGATGAATTTAATTCCACGCGCCGCGCAAAGTCGTTGATGGAGATTCACGCGGAGAGGCAGCAGAGCAATACGAAGAAGGAGAAGAAAGACAAGAAGGAGAAGAAGAGCGATGCCGCTCAAGGAAAGTCGTCGACATGGGAGTATCGTCCGTTTAATCGCGACACAGATTTGAAGCTAGCAAAAGAAGGCGCCATGAAACCGGACGAGGCTTTGAAGAGAGCTGGAGGTGGACTTGGCGAGCGCTTTGGAGGCGGTAAATCCGCGGGCGGTGGCGCCGGGCGTTCGTTCTTGTAGATTTGACATAGCGCATAGGTTTGAAAACAGACTACTATAGATTGATGAATTACAAACGCTGCGCGTTCCAGCGAGCGTTGAAACCTTAAAATTCTAAAACGCCTCAACGCAAAGTGCTGAGCGGCGAGCGGTGAATACTCGCGCCATTCAAAAAGTCGTTCAGTGGTGATCGACCAGGACCGCCAAATCCGCGTGACTTTTTAGCGCTCTTCGTCGCCGTGCTACCGACGTTCTTGGCCTTGTGTTGCTGCATGTCGCCGAATTGAGGAGTCGCCGGCGCGGGCGTTGAGAAACTGAACGCCTGCCCCGCCGGCGCGGGCGTCTTTAAGCTAAGTTCGTTCATTTGTTCCGCCACTCGTTTCGCCAACGGCGTCGTCGTCGCCGCCGCCGCGGTTGATGCACTCACAGTCGCCCCGTTGTGATGCATCTCCGATGCGTACTTGCCATAGCACGCTCTGCACACAGCCTTGTACGACGTTGCTCCGCCGATAACTTCCACCGCGGTTTCCTTGGTCGTGCGCGCGGTAAACGCGGCATCAGCAGCGCAATCCGTGCATACCGCCGTAAGCTTTGTGATATCTTCCGCTAATGGCACCAATGCGAGCACGGACTTGAACGGCTTGCGCTGAAACGTTCCATCGAGCGCGGCGACGATGACCGTCTTCCCCGCCTGTGCCCACTTCTCGCAGTAGTGCGCAATGTCATCAAAGAACTGCCCCTCGTCAATACCAATAACGTCATAGTTATGTGCCACATTATCAATATTGTGCAATTCCCGCGTCGGCACCGCCGGCATAGCCGTCAAATCATGCGTCACCGCCCTCGACGCCGATCCGACGTCCTCGTCGTACCTATTATCCCCCGCGTACTTCACCACGAGCACCCGCCGATTCGCCACCGTATGTCGCCTCAACCGTCGCTGCAACTCGGTCGACTTCCCGCTAAACATCGGTCCAAAGATCACTTGGAGCGATCCGCTCGCCGTGCCGTCTCCACCGCGCGCCATGGTTGCGCCGCTGTGCGCCGTTTAAACAAACGATTGAAAACCGCCGCACGCGAGCTCACGCGTCTCGCGCGCGCGCGTCGCGCGATGCCGCGTCGATGCCGACGTCGGTCGAACGATTACGATTCGTGCGTGCGATTGACGTCGAACGCGCGGGTATGCGGCGGCGCGAGGCGCGTCGTGTACTGCCGCGCGCGCGGAGCTGTCCCTCGCGAGTTTGAATTCGTTTCTTCTTTCGAAGGAGCTCCAAAATCCAATCGACAGATCGACCAATCACAAACAGGTAAACAGTCCCTCGAGCTCTGGTTTTGAAGTCCAAAGTTTGCCGTGAGACGTCAGCTCGCGGCGCGCCGTGCGCGATGACGCCCGCGGACGCGGACGTGCGCGGCACCGATGGCGTGATGATTCGCGTGCGCGCGTACGACGCGCGCGCGGAATCGAGCCAAGGCGCGCGCGACGCGTCGCGGTGCGTGGTGTTGGCGCACGCGAATGGTTTTCATGGGTCGGTGTTCGCGCCGCTCATCGCGGGGTTGTGCGCGCGCGGGTACGCGTGCTACGCGCTTGATTTTCGCGGGCATGGGCGGAGCACGTCGCCGGTGAATGGTCGGCTCGAGTGGAGCGCGCTCGGGGAGGATTGCGCGGCGGTGGTCACCGCACTCGGGTTGCACGGGTGTCACGCGTTTGGGCACAGTTGCGGCGGCCACGCGTTGTTGATGGCGGAGGCGCGACGACCGGGGATGTTTCGTTCAATTTATGCGTTTGAGCCGATATTCATAGTGCCCCAGAGTGCGCTCGAGGCGTACGATGTGTCGCCTGGATCGCCATTGATGGCGAGCACCGAGTATTTGGTGAAGAGCGCGACGCGGCGTCGCGCGCGGTTCGCGAGCGTCGCCGAAGCGTTATCGACGTATAAGAGCAAGCCGCCGATGAATGCGCTCGATTCACGAGCGCTTGAGGCGTACGTCAATGACGGCGGGTTTAAGCGCGACGACGATAAAGACGATAAAGACGCCCAAGGTGGAGTCAAACTCGCGTGCTCGGTGGATACGGAGGTGTCCATTTATCGCGCCGGCGAAGGCGCGGCCGACGCCTTCGCCTCGCTCCCTCGCGTCGCGTGCCCAGTCGTCATCGCCAAAGGCACGTCATTCGCCCCAGATGGCACGTCGCCCATTTACTCTGCCGTCATCGCCCCCGCACTCGCCGCTGCGGTACAACGAGGCCAAGTCGTCGAATTCCCAAACCTCTCGCATTTCGGCCCGATGGAACGTCCCGACGACGTCGCCGAGAGCGTCGTCGATTTCATCTCCACCGCGCGCGCCGCGCACTCCAAGCTCTAGCACGTTAGCACGTTAGTCTGTTTGTATCTCTCTGTATTCATAGTCGTCCATCGCGATCGCCCTGGCGTCGTCTAGGCGCGTCGAGCTCGAGACGCGCGCCTCGACGGCACAAAAAGCGCACACGTGACGTCACACCACGCCGCGTTTGTCCGCATCTCCCTCTCGCACGCGAGCGTCGAATCGCCATCGCCCCAGCGCGTCCGCGACTTCGACACGCGTTCGTGCGCATCACCGCGCGCGCGCGCGACAACCGGCGCGCGACGACCGGCGACGGCGACGTAATCATTCGCGCGTCGCGTTGACTCGGTCGCGAGGACGCACGCGCGCGCGCTTGATTTCGATTTCTCGCGCGCGGCGATGACGGTGGAGGCGTCGTCGGAGGCGCGCCCCGCGTCGGGAAGACGATCAGTGACGCTCGAGCGTCGAAAGTCGCTCGATGGGTACCACCGCGATGGGTGGGCGGTGCGCGCGAGCGCGGTGCGCGAGTTGTGTAACCCAATCCGGCGCATCGTGGATGAAATGGTTGGGTTGGCGAATCCCGAGAAAGGGTTGATATCGCTCGCACAGGGTGATCCGACGGTGTTTGGGCATTTGTTACCGCCCAAGGCGGCGGTTGAGGAGGTGACGAGGGCGTTTGGGGCGTATTCGCATAACGGGTACACGGCGAGCGCGGGCGCGCCGGCGGCGAGAAGCGCCGTTGCGAAGAGATATTCGTTACCTGATCGTCCGGCGTTGCGTGCGGAGGATGTGTTCATGACGATTGGATGTTCAGAGGCGTTATCACACGTCATAGCGGCGATGGCGGTGGAGGGCGCGAATGTTTTGCTGCCGAGGCCGGGATTTCCGTTGTACGAGACGCTGTGCCAGCGTCACGGCGTAGCGTACAAGTTTTACGACTTGGATGGCGAGAACGGGTGGGAGATCAAGTTGGATGCGCTGACTGATTTGCGAGACGAACACACGGTGGCGATTGTAGTGAATAACCCGAGCAATCCGTGTGGCGCTGTGTATAGCGAAGAGCACTTGCGAGGTATTTGCGCGACTTGCGAGACGCTTCGTCTTCCCATCATCGCGGATGAGGTGTACGAAGACGTCGCCTTTGACGCCACGCGGCCGTTTTTACCGATTGCACAATTTAGTGGCCGCGTTCCAGTCATGTCGGTGAGCGCGCTGAGCAAACGTTGGCTCGCGCCTGGGTGGCGCTTAGGCTGGCTCGTGATGCACGACTACGACCACATCTTATCCACGGCGGGCGTGCACATGGCTATAAATAACTTGTGCCAAGTGTCATTAGGTCCAGCAGCGCCTATTCAAGCCGCGGTGCCGGCTATTTTAGAAGCACGCGAAGAAGAGTGGTTGCAAACCACACTAGATATGTTGCGCGTGGCGAGCAAGTACTGCATAGATAGATGTTCTCGCGTTCGAGGCTTGAGCGTTCCGAGCGAGCCGCAAGGTGCCATGTACGTCTTGCTCAAGATGCGTGAAGATGCGTTTACCGAGGAAGAAGGGTTCACGGACGTAACCTTTTGCAAGAGATTACTCGCAGAAGAGTCGGTGTTGATGCTCCCAGGGACGTGTTTCCACGCTCCTGGGTACTTGCGTCTCGTCATCACTGTGCCAGAGGATGAGCTCGAACGCGCGTGGGATCGCATCGAGTGCTTTTGCGAGCGGCACTCGAGCGAGCGTAAGTTCACTGACTCACCGAAAGATTTAACCGAAAAACTTAAATCTTCATTGACCTTCGTCGATTCGTGTGCGAGCTCAGATGATGGGCTCATGCCGTCAGACGCCTCGGCGACTGGTTGAGTGCGACGCGTGTTGGTTTTTAGCACAAAAAAAATTAGATTTAGCGGAATTGTGAAAGTATACGTATTGCTTGATTTCTACTAGGTGTCTTGAACTTGTTCAGTGAATACATGCGACATCGCGCGTGGCTAATATTACGATATCGTTCGCACCTAACCAAGGATTGAACTGAGAGCGGTGATGCCGAGCACCAAACCCGCGGCGGCCATACCGATGGCTTGCGGGGTGGGCGTGCTGTGGATAACGGGTTCGCTCGCGTTTGATCCAATGCCAAGAGACACGGGCTTACCGTCATTCTTCTTGCGCATCTCTTCCAATCGCTCTAACTCATCCGCCTTTGGCGGGCCAGCAATGTACTGCGGGCTCCACGAGCCGTGCACACCAAACGGCACGTACGTCGGCAAGCGCAAACTCGCCACCGGACCCTCAGAAAACTTCTTCGCGTCGATGATAACCATCTCGGTACCGCGGCCGCCAAAGTCGCTTTTCTCATACGCCGCATCGTGTACCAATGCAACGACCCAACCATCGTCCTCTTCCGTGCCGCCTGGTCGGGGAACAAAGAAGGGCTCCATGGCAAACTTGCGGTCGCCCGGCACCCATTGCTCTTCGTAGTACAACTTGTCTCCATCCGGCTTGATGGACGCCTTGGACAAAGCCTGCATCGGCCCGTTGACGCCGTCTTCTGTGCGCCCAACGGACGTACTCAAATACATATGTTCATAGTCGCGACCGGTGTAGTCCCAGCTCGTAATCGGTAACTCACACGGCACCTCGCTCAACAAGAAGTGCTTGGCGACGAGCTCCTTCATGTCAATCACGAAGCGGCTCAACTTCATGCGCGGATAGTTATCCTTACCATTCGGGTTGCAAATATCGGTAAAGTACAACGTGAATTTATCCCACGTGCACGTATCGAAAACAATGTTACCGTCTTTGTCTTCAAAGCCATTGACGTGGTGGTACGCGTAGCACCAGTAATCCGCCGGAGCCGTGAGCACCTCTCTCGAGTCGCCTCGACGCGGGAAAATACGGAACAACGGTCTACGGTTGGTGTCTTCGCAGATGAGCTCGGACAGGCACGACTTTTCAAAAATATACTTGGTAAATACGGCCGGGAAGTCAATCTTGATCGGACAATCGAACAAGACGTAGTAGTTCTCGGTGACGATTAAGTCGTGCACGTACGACGCCGGATAATCGTACGCGCGTCGGCTCACCTCCTTGCCATTCTCGTCAAACTCGTAAAACACCGCATTGGTGGTTTCCGTGCGCCAGTTAACTTCATTCAAGAAAGCCACGCATCGGCGGCTTCCATCGGGCTCGGTCACCGTGCGATAGTGCGATGTGTGCATCGCGCTCGACAAGTCGCACGCGCCGTGTCCGATGGTTTCCAGCGTGTCGGGGTTCAACGCGTACGGTTTTTTGTAATCCACCGCCACGAGAGATTTCCCCCAGTTCAACACGTTATACGCGCCGTTTTGTTTTCTCTTCAAGTTACCCGCCAAGATATCGTTAAATAAACGATAAAAGAACGCTGGCGACCTCGGATCCTTCGCCGTAAAAATAGACGGCTCGGTAAACTTGCCGAGCTCCTCCTCCTTTTCAAAGTGTTCGGTGCGCACAAACTTATTCCGAAAGTACGCCTTACCATCCTTAATCGCAATAGACGTCACCATACCATCACCATCAAGATACGACTTGACAAATCCATCCCGTTCATACATCGCCGGACCATTGCGCAACAACGTCCCGACCATCTCGGGCGGTATCTCCCCGCGCACCTCGGTCACCCAACCCATGTTTTCGTACGCCAACCCCGGCACCGACGCATACCCCGTCGAATAATCCGCGTACTCCTGCGCAAACGGCGCATCCAAAACCTTCGACTTCACCTTCCCATCGCTCACCGGCGCCGTCGGCGTTTGCACCGCACGCGTCGTCGTCGAACGTCGCCCGCGCACCGCGCGCGGCGCCATCATCGCCCGAGGCTCGCGCGCGCGCAAGGTTGCCCGCATCGTCGTCGTCGTCGTCGTCGTCGTCGGTGGCCCTCGAATCATCATCATCCTCGTCGTCGTCGCGTGTGTGTATATATATATATCTCACACCAACACCACCACTACGCGC
>Ga0222715_10005598_pt1 | contig 10678 bp, 7 predicted proteins | sample C33_9DmetaG_FD_165056 | JGI IMG/M metagenome (GOLD analysis project Ga0222715, IMG submission 165056) | Estuarine water microbial communities from San Francisco Bay, California, United States - C33_9D | ecosystem: Environmental > Aquatic > Marine > Unclassified | place: USA: California... | reverse complement strand
CTCCGCGCGTCGTCCCGCGCGTCGTCGTCGTCGTCCGTGACGTCGTCGCTGAACGTCGGTCTCGGCGGCAGCGTCGCCATGACGCCGGTCCGCGTCGGTACGCGACGACGAATGCGCGAATGAATGCATGCATGAATGCATGTCCCGCGGCCCGGTTTTCGGGCGTTCGGTCCCCCGGCGCGCGGGCGTGAAAAAGCGTCGAGCGAGCGAATAAAGAAGACGAGACGTGAAGTAATTAAAAAAAACGAAACCGGCGATCGAAAAAAAAAGGCGAGGTCATGGGGTTCACGGCGGGACGTCGTCGATCGCCGCGCGACGCGACGCGACGCGCGCGTCGCGCGAGGGCGTCGGACGATGGCGCGCGCGACCGCGCGACGCGACGGCGCGAGCGCGCGCGCGGCGACGACGACGCGCGTCGCGGTGTCCATCGTCGTGCCGACGTACTGCGAGCGCGCGAACGTGGCGCTGCTGTACGCGCTGATTCGCGACGCCGAGCGCGCGTTCGGGGACGCGCGCGGGCGATGGGAGATGGTCGTCGTCGACGACGCGTCGCCGGACGGGACGGCGGACGTCGTGCGGGACCTGAAGAGAGCGCACGACGACGACGCGTACTTGATCCTGTGCGAACGGCCGAAGAAGATGGGGCTCGGGACGGCGTACGCGCACGGGCTGCGACGCGCGCGCGGCGACGAGGTGGTGATCATGGATGCGGATTTGAGCCATCATCCAAAGTACGTCTCGGCGATGTTGAGGAAGCGGCGGGCGGAGGGTTTGGACGTCGTCAGCGGGACGCGGTACGTCGGCGGCGGAGGCGTGCACGGGTGGGATTTAAGGCGCAAGTTGACGTCGAGGGTGGCGAATTACATCGCCAAGGTGGCGCTGAATCCGGGCGCGAGCGACTTGACGGGGAGCTTTCGGTGCTATCGACGCGACGCGCTCGAGGATTTGGTCGCGAGGTCGACGTCGCGGGGGTACGCGTTTCAGATGGAGATCATATACAGGGCGAAGAAGGCGGGGTACACCGTCGGCGAGGTCCCGATCGCGTTCGTCGATCGCGTGTACGGCGAGAGCAAGCTCGGGACGAGCGAAATCGTCGGCTACCTGCGCGGCTTGGCGCATCTCTTCTTCACCGTTTAGGGTAGTCGGTAGTCGGTAGTCTAGTCCAGTCCAGCGCTCCGGCGCGAACGTTCGCGAAGTGTTCGTCGTAAACGCGCCGCGCCGCGCCGCGCCGAAGCGCTTCGTTCGCGCTTCGTTCGCGCCGTCGTCCTCGACTCGGCGCCCGAGCCCGCCCGCGCAACACCCTCGACGCCAAATCGCCGCGCTCGTCGCGCTCGGTCGTCATGACGACGCCGGGCGAGAGCGGCGAAAACGACGACGCGAAACCGTCGACGACGGCGCGCGCGTCGCGCGGCGTCGGTAATCCCGCGGCGCTGCTGCGCGCGCTGCGCGCGACGTACGGACGAAATCTTTTGGTGTTCATATTCTCCGTCGCGTTCGGACTCAAGGGCGCGCTCATGCAGCTCGTCAGCACGGCCGCGCTGCCGTACTCGCAAAAGTACCTGAAATTCACCGCGGAGGAGATGCAGCGATACGGCATCGTGGCGATGTTTCCGTGGACGGTGAAACCGCTCATGGGGATGATTTCGGATTTGTTCCCAATCGGAGGGTATCACAAGCGATATTACATCGCCGTCTCCAGCGCGCTCGGATGCGCGGCGCTGGTGTACTTGGCGGTCGTTGAATTCACGCCGGGGATGGGGGCGTGGTACGTCCTAGGCTTGGTGGCGATTAATTTTCAAGTGGCGACGGCGGATTTGCTGACGGAGGGCAAGTACACCGAGCGCATGCGGGAGCACCCGACGAAGTCGAGCGATATGGTGAGTTACGTGTGGATGTGCATCACGTGTGGGTCCGTTTTCGCCACGGCGTGTAGTTTTTTTTCCATCAAGTACGAGGCGTATCGGTCGTTGATGTGGATCGCGGTGCCGCTGAGCGGGCAGGCGGTGTACACGTCGCTCGCGGGATGGCTTCCGGAGGAAAAGGTAGTGCCAAGAGACGAGCGCGCGGATAACGAGGCTGAGAGTGGATCGAGGAAGGTGTATGGGAAAGAGCTGTGGAACGAGAACTGGAGGGTGTTCGTGATGTCGATTTTCATGGCGTCGATGTGTTTGCTTCTCGGCGTCGTGCAATTTTTGCAGCCAGAGAACAAGTACGTAGATTTAGCCATTACGTTCGGGATTACCCTCGTGTTGAGCGTGTCGATTTACGTCGCGTTGCCGAGATCCATCGCCAACGTCACATTCTTTCTGTTTCTCACCAGCGTGCTGAGCGTGTCGTTCGGAAGCGCGATGAGTTACTGGTTCACGGTGGATGAAAAGTGCAACCCGGGCGGGCCGCACTTTGATTATCTCTTTTTCTCCGTGTACACGTCAATCATCGCGCGCATTTGTACCGCCATTGGTGTGTACTTGTTTCAAGTGTTCTTTTCAAACGCCAACGTGCGAGTGACGTTTTGGGTGTCGGCGATTTTGAGCTCCATGGCGAGCATCGCCGATTACTGCATCGTCAAGCGCTGGAACCTTCGCGTCGGATTATCGGACAAGGCGTTCTACTTGATCGGCGACACCGTGTTAGAACCGATGGTTGGGATGATGGCATCCATGCCGAGCATGGTTTTGATGTCGAAGATGTGTCCAGAGAATATGGAGGCGACGATGTTTGCCATCTTGGCGAGCTTCAACAATCTCGGCTACTCGCTCTCGAGCGCGCTCGGCGTCTTCGCCATGGACGTGGCGGGGATTAAAACCGACCTCACCTCGGGCGAAGGCGGTGCGTGCGACTTCTCAGGCTTACCTAGCCTGGTGTTTTACTGCGGCATGCTCCTTCCGTTGGTTTCCATCCCCCTCACCTTCATCTTCGTCCCGAACATCAACATGAGGGACGTCGTCGACCTGGACACGGGCAAAGCCGTCGCGAGCTCGGCCGACGACGCCAACGAAGCGCCCACCGAGCGCGTGCCACTCTTAGCGAAATCCACTTAGACACGTAGATCGAATTAATCGGTAACATTAGATAGTCGCACCACCGCCTAGAGTCCGCGCCCGAGCGTCGTCCCGGTCAAGGCTCCAACATCCGATGCTCCAACACCATCGCGCCCGCAGTCGCCAACGCGCGATGGCGACGTCCGAGCGCGACGCCGACGCGCGCGGCGCGCGTGAACGCGCCGACGACGATGATCCATCGTCGTCGGTGTCCGCGAGCGCGCGAGCGTCGTGCGCACCGCTGTCCGGAGTCGTCGCCTTTAACGAGCGCCTGCGCGAGGTGTTCGGCTGGCAACTCCTCGCGTTCGTGTTCTCCGCCGATTTCTTCGTCAAGGGCGCGGTGAAGCACATGATCAGTACCACGTCGCTGCCGTACGCGCAGCAGTACCTGAAATTCTCCGCGCAGGCGTTCCAGCGCTTCGAAGTCCTCGTGAGCTTTCCTTGGATGGTGAAGCCATTCATAGGCATGGTGACGGACACGACGCCGGTGTTTGGGTATCGCAAGAGGTACTATCTCGCCACGTTCGCCGTCACGGGGCTGGTTTCGATCGTAGTTCTAGCGACGAAGACGTTCTCGCCCGACGACGCGACGTCGTACACGGCATTCGTGTTGACGACGAACATGCTGTTGGCGTTTGGGGACTCGCTCGCGGGAGCGAGGGTGTTCGAGGCGATGTCCGAGGTGCAACGGATCGGTGGGGATTTAATGACGTGGAGCTGGACCGTGGCTACTGCGGGGAGCATCATCGGGACGCTGTTGGCGTACATCGGGTTGTCGCAAGGCGATTATAAGCTTATATTTTGGCTCGCGACGCCTTTTGTGGCGCAGTTTGCGTTCACCACCGCGTACGGGTTGTTACCGGAACAGCGCGTGGGGAGTGATTTCAACGCGCACGCGCTCGCGAAGAAGCATTGGAACGTGTTCGTCGTGACCATTGCCATCACCCTCGCTTCCGTCGGGGTGGTCGGGATGCAACTCGTAGACGCTTTCGAGACGGATCTCGCGCTTTGCATCGCGACTTGTTTCGGCATATTGCTCATCATCACGGGAGTCTTGTACGCGCATTTGGAGCGGAATGCGGCTCACTTACTCATATATCTCGTCGTCGATCGCGTTCTCGGCGTAAACGTGAGGCAGGCGAAGACGTACTGGTACACCGAAGGCTCCAAGTGCGTGCCCGATGGCCCGCACTTTAGCTACGTGTTTTACAGCGTCACCACCTTTCTTTTCTCCCTGGGGGCGCAAATGATCGGCATCTGGCTCTTTCAGAAATATTTGAGTCGTTCGAAAATACGCAGCGTATTTCTCGCGTGCGCGCTCACGAAGGTGATCGCCAAGCTGGGTGATATATGGATCATCTTGCGCTGGAACATCGCCATGGGCATCGACGATCGCAGCGCGTACGTCATGGGCGAGGGCATCATCGAGGGTATCGCGTTTGTTTTGACGTACATGCCAGCGACTGCGGTGCTGTCGAAGATCGTAGACAAAGACGTATCGTGTACGATGTACACCCTGCTCGCCGGGGTGGTGAACATCGCCTCGGGCGTGGCGCTCACGCTCGGGTCGGCGTCGATGACGTTTGTGGGAATCCACACCGACTTGGTGCACGGCCACTGTAACTTCGACCAACTCATCCCTTTGTTGGTCGTATCCGGTATCATTTTACCACTGCTCTCCATACCGCTCATTTACGTGCTCATTCCGGATTGGTTCATGCACGACGACAGGAGCGGCTCGATCGAGGAGTCGGTCAAGGCGGAGGAGAAAAAATAGCGCGGCGCACTAGATTAGTAATAATAGAACGTGATAGTGTAGTAGTTCATGCCGTTAATCATGAATATTTCACAAAAGTTAGAACAAAAGCATCATCCAGCCAGCCTGGCTTTCAAGAAGTCGGCGACGTCGTCGAATTCCTCGGCGCACGCGCTGTGCGCCATCCCGTTGTACGTCTTAAAATCAACATCGACGCCCGCCGCTTGCATCAATTCCGCGGACATCTTCCCGTACGAGTATTGCAACACCATGTCGCTCGTTCCGTGCGCTTGCAAAATCTTCAAACTCCTGGCGTGCGCGCCGAACCGGTCCGGGTAATCGGCGCGCAGCGGAAGATACGTCGACATCGCCACGCACCCCGCGAGCTTCACCTCCGACCGCAACGCCGCCGTCAGCGCGATCGCGCCGCCCTGCGAGAACCCACCGATCAGAATTCTGTCGCTCGGAATTCCCTTATCCATCTGCTCTCGCACCAACGCGTTCAAATATTCAACCGAAGCGTCGATTTCGCCCCTGTCGTCCACGATGGAGCGTTCGTCCAACGCGTTCAAATCAAACCACGCCGTCATGCGCATCCCTCCGTTCAGCGTCACCGGCATCGTTTTCGCCGTCGGAAACACCCATCGCACGTTCGCGCCCGCGGGCGCGGGAATCTGCTGCGCCGCGCCCGCCCATCCGCGCCCGGTGTCGCCCAATCCGTGCAACAGAATCATCGCCGCGTTCGCGTCGCCTCCCCGCGGTTCGACGACGATCGGCGCCGGGTACGCCGCCATCGCGCGCGCGTCGTCCACCGCGCTCGAACTCGAGCTCGCGCGCGCGCGCGTCGTCCCGAGCCGTCCCTCGCCCCCGACGTCGCGTCGCGCGCCGTACCGAACCGCCCGCCGCGACGCCGCGCGCGCCGCGCCGATCGCCGTCGCCGTCGCCGTCGCCGTCGTCGTCGTCGTCGTCGTCGTCGCGCACACCGCGGCGATCACCGCGATCGCCGCGCGCGCCGTCGCCCCGCGCGCGCGTCGCGCGCGCGCGTCGCCCGTCGTCGTCGTCGCGCCGCTCGCGCGCGCGCTCTGCGGTCCGACCCGCGCGCGACGGCGCCGTCATGGGGTCGGCGCGCGCTTGAATACGAACGCGACGTCGGCGCGCGCGGGAAGCGGCCGAGACGCAAAATGATCGCAGCCTTTTTTACCTCGCGCGCGGTCGACGCATCTCGCTGTTTTCATCGCTCGAGTACGATGCCGACGCGCGGCTTCGCGTTCTCGTCGGTCGCCCGCGGTCGGTCGCCGGCTCGCCGCGCGACGCGCGCGCGCGCGCGACGCCGCACTCCCCGCACCGAACGAATGATGTCTTCCGCGGCGTCTTCCGTGACCACCGCGCGATGCGCGTACGCCGCCTCGCCGGTGCGTCGATCCACCAAGGTGCGCGAGTTTCGCGCGCGGCGATTCACGCGCGCGCGTTCGCCCCGCGCGGCGCGACGACGACGCGCGCGACGCGCGACGACGACGACGACGACGATGGGAATGCGACGTCACCCTCGACGGCGCGCGCGCGGGACCGCCGCGAGCGCGGCGCGCGCGCGGGACCGCCGCGCGCGCGGCGAAACGGGGCGAAATAATTTTGAACGCGCGGCGCGCGGCGGCGCGCGGGGGACGGACGCGCGCGGCGCGCGAGGGGACGGGCGCGACGTTCGACGTCACCTGGCGGCGGCCGCCTTATCCCTTCACGCGTCGGGGGCGGCGTCGAGAGCCGCGTCGCGCGAGGACGGCGCGCGAGGGACTGCGATTCGGGCGGAAAGGGTTGAGGGAAATTTATGCGCGCGAGGACGGCGCGCGAGGACGGCGCGCGAGGGACGAGACGACTGACGACGCGCGATTTCGATGACGCTCCTACCGAACGCAGAACCAAAAGCAGCAGCAACGCTCCCGCGTCGTTCGCGCGGCCAAGGGCGAAGAAGCCGAAGAACGGAAGATTCCGTTGAACAAGTACCGCAACATCGGTATCATGGCCCACATCGATGCGGGTAAGACGACGACGACGGAACGCGTGTTGTACTACACCGGTCGCTCGCACAAAATCGGCGAAGTGCACGAAGGCGCGGCGACGATGGACTGGATGGAACAAGAACAAGAGCGCGGTATCACGATTACGTCCGCCGCGACCACGTGCGCGTGGAAGGATCACCGTATCAACATCATCGATACCCCTGGTCACGTCGATTTCACGTTGGAAGTTGAACGCGCGCTTCGCGTGCTCGACGGCGCCATTTGCCTCTTCGACTCCGTCGCCGGTGTCGAACCGCAATCCGAAACCGTCTGGCGCCAAGCCGACAAGTACCACGTTCCGCGTTTGTGCTTCGTGAACAAGATGGATCGCATGGGTGCCAACTACTACCGCACCATCGACATGATTGTCAAGAACCTCGGCGCGCGTCCGTGCCCGCTCCAAATCCCGATCGGCGCCGAAGAAGACTTCGCCGGCGTCGTCGATCTCATCACCATGAAGGCGCTCGTCTGGAAGGGTGAAGAGCTCGGCGCGTCTTGGGACGTTGTCGAAATTCCGGACGACCTCAAGGAGAAGGCTGAAGAGATGCGCGCCAACATGATTGAAATGGCCGTCGAGCAAGACGACGACGTCATGGAAAAGTACCTCGAAGGTGAAGAACCGACCGAGGAAGAGATTGTCAAGTGCATCCGTAAGGGCACGTGCTCTCTCTCCTTCGTTCCGGTGTTGTGCGGCTCCGCGTTCAAGAACAAGGGTGTCCAACCGATGCTCGACGCCGTCCTCGCGTACTTGCCGGCGCCGACGGATGTCGCGGATGTCCAAGGTACCGACGTCGATGACGCCGAAAAGAAGCTCACCCGCAAGGCGGATGACTCCGAAGCGCTCTCTGCGTTGGCGTTCAAGGTCATGACTGATCCGTTCGTCGGTTCGCTCACCTTCACCCGCGTGTACTCTGGTGTCATCGAAGCCGGCTCTTACGCGTACAACTCCGTCAAGGGTAAGAAGGAACGCATCGGTCGCCTCCTCGAGATGCACGCGAACGAGCGTGAAGACGTCAAGGTGGCGCGCACTGGTGACATCGTCGCCATCGCTGGTCTCAAGGACACCACCACCGGTGACACTTTGTGCGACCAAGGAAAGCAAATTATCCTCGAACGCATGGAGTTCCCCGATCCCGTTATCAAGGTTGCCATCGAGCCGAAGACCAAGGCTGACGTCGAAAAGATGTCCACCGGTTTGATCAAGCTCGCGCAGGAAGATCCATCTTTCCACTTCACGCGTGACGAAGAAACCAACCAAACCGTCATCGAAGGTATGGGTGAGCTTCACCTCGACATCATCGTCGATCGCCTCAAGCGCGAATTCAAGGTTGAAGCCAACGTCGGCGCGCCGCAAGTCAACTACCGTGAATCTATCTCCAAGCCGGGTCAAGTCAAGTACACGCACAAGAAGCAGTCTGGTGGTTCCGGTCAATACGCCGAGGTTCAAATCAAGTTTGAACCGCTCGAACCGGGTTCCGGTTTCGAGTTCACCACCGACATCAAGGGTGGCACCGTGCCGAAGGAATACATTCCGGGCGTCGCGAGCGGTTTGGAACAAATGATGGGCTCCGGTATCATCGCCGGTTTCCCTGTCGTGGACTTGCGCGCCACCTTGTTCGATGGTTCTTACCACGACGTCGATTCCTCTGTCATGGCTTTCGAAATCGCCGCCAAGGGCGCGTTCAGAGAAGGCATCTCCAAGTGCGCCCCGAAGCTTTTGGAGCCCGTCATGGAGGTTGATGTCATCACCCCGGAAGAATCCATGGGTGACGTTATCGGTGACTTGAACTCTCGTCGTGGTGCGGTCAACGAGCTCGGCGACAAGCCGGGTGGCATGAAGACGGTCAAGGCGTTCGTGCCGCTCGCGGAAATGTTCAACTACGTCTCCAAGTTGCGCGGCATGACCAAGGGTCGCGCCAACTACTCCATGAAGCTCGCGCGTTACGAGCCCGTTCCCATGGCCATTCAAACGGAGCTCGCGGCGAGAAAAGCGGAAGCGAAGTAGGGTTTAGAAATTCTTTCTAGACTTTCTTTCCTTTCCCCGCTTGCGTCTACGCTTTCCCGCGCTTGCGCCTGCGCTTTTAGCTCAACATTCATTCGTGTAATAACTGATTAAGATTTTCGTTTGGCGAACTTCGCGGCGCTGATGACACAAAAAATCACTGTTTTACAACTTCCTGCGCGCCGTCCTAAAGTCGGCGTCCGATCGGTCCGGCGCCGACGCCGCCGCCGACGCCGCCGAGACCTCCGCCGATGAAGCCCGCGGATCCGCCCGCGACGCCGCCGATGGCGCCGCCGCCGATACCGCCGGCGACGTTCCCGGTGACCCCATTCACGAACGTGCCCTCTGGATCCATCACGATGCGATCGCGTCCTTCGCCGTACGCCTCGTATTCGTCCTCGTATTCCGCCGCGGCGGCTTGCTCTTCGGCGCACGCCGATAACCGATAGTCTGGATGCAGGAACGGATTCAGAAACTCGCAAATCGGATCGAACGCCGCGCTCGCGCTGAGCTCGAACCCGAACACGTCGAAGAACGCGGCCCCCGTGACGTCGACGAGACTCCGTCTCGCCGAGGGCGCGCCTTCGACGCCGCTCTCGGACGCGCGAACGCCCGCCGCCGCGCTCGACGCGAAGACCAACGCGACGATCACCACCGCCCGCGCGCGCGTCTTCGCGCGCGCGTCGCGAGCGATATCGACGATCATCGAAGCCCGCTCGACGAAAATCGCGAGTCGTCGCGCACTGACGCGCGCGCGTCCTCGTCGTCGACGTTCGTCGTCCCGAAGGCGTCCCGACGTCACCCCTCGCGCGTCCTCGCGCGCGCTCCCTTTCGCACGCGCACGCTCTCGTACCAAAACACCAACGCGAACCGCGCGACGCGCGACGCGTTCGACGCGCGACGCACCGCGCGTCCGTCGTCCTCGTCCTCGTCCTCGTCGTCGTCGCTCAAAGTCTCGAGCTGTCTGAATGACTTTTGAATCCACTCGATCGCGTCGTCCGCGTCCCGCGTCGCCCGACGCGTCGCGTCGTCGCCGCGAAACGCCCCGACCGATCGCAACCGTTCGTACGCGCTCGCGCGCGCGCGCGCGAGGTCCATCGTCGCCGGCGCGCGCCGGCGCGTCGGGAAGTGTGAGCGTCGTTTCGCCGGTGCGCCGGTGCGCGAACCGTAAGTCGCGCGGCGACGCGATTTCGCGTCACCGAGGTGCGACTCGGTGAGAGGTGGGATGAGATCGATGAAGTCGTTGCTTAAGGCAAGCCCTCGGGCGACGTTTATTTTTTGCGGCGATTCGCGCGACGCACGGAACGCGACGCGACCGAGAGCCGAGACGAGACGAGACGACATTCCGCGACGCATGGGGAACGCGACGGGACGAGTCCGCGCGCGCGCGAACGACGACGACGACGACGACGACGACGACGACGAACGCATGACGTCGCGACGCGCGCCTCGCGCGGGCGCGAACGGCGCGAACGGCGCGATCAAGGACGGCGACGACGGGAAGCGAAAATCTCGGCACCTCCGAGACAAGCGCGATGAAAAACTGTACGGCAAGATGCGCGAGTTGATGACGAGCGATCGCGGCGCGCCGGGGGCGAAAGCGAAGGTGCGGAACGCGTTGAAGCGTGTGGATTCGGAGTTTTACCGGCGAGGGCCGGACATCGCGTTGGAACGAGAAGACGCCGACGTGATGGGATTCTGTCGCGATGTGGTGTCGAAAGAGGCGTGGAAGCGTTGGAGCGAGGACGCGTGCGAGGATGCGGTGAAAAACGATTCGATCGAGCGTTTGAAGTTTTTGCACGAGTGTGGATGCCCTTGGCGTAAG
>Ga0222715_10005591_pt1 | contig 10689 bp, 13 predicted proteins | sample C33_9DmetaG_FD_165056 | JGI IMG/M metagenome (GOLD analysis project Ga0222715, IMG submission 165056) | Estuarine water microbial communities from San Francisco Bay, California, United States - C33_9D | ecosystem: Environmental > Aquatic > Marine > Unclassified | place: USA: California... | reverse complement strand
AGTTATTTTCCCAATCCAAACACTCTTGTATAGAAAATACTTTCTTTGTAGCTTTTACTATCGTTGTAGACGATGTAGTTATTTCGTTTTCTTTAGTCTGGACATTACTATTTGATAATGGTTCATTATTGCCTGAACTACAAAATTGAATTAAAAAGATAAAAATAAGAACTAGGCTTATGTTTTTTTTTCTTTGTGAGAGCATATTTTAATTTACCATTCATCACTGAAACATCTTGAACCATAACAGGTGTGACTTCTTGCTTCTACATTTCTTATGCCTGTAACAACCTCTTCAAACTTTTCAACAATTTTTGATGGTGTTTCAGCGTTAAGTTGTGCAACCATTTTTCCATCTGAAGATTTATATACAAAAGGCTGCGAAAGAAAACCTAAATTTGTAAAGTAATTGTACAAATCATTACATTCAGACCTACTGGAACAAAGAAATATTTGACCACCTCTGTTATGACCTCTTATCTCAAATTCAACTTTTTCAGTATATCTGTACCTATCTCCCCAAAGCCCTTGACTGTTTCTACCTTCTTTTTCATTACTAAATGTATTGAATGAGAAAGAATAAGCAAGATTATTTTTTTGGAGCAAATTAATCAAATCTGAAGAATTGGTTGATGGAAAGAGGTTGTATCTAAATGGAAAAAGAATTAATAACGCTATAACAATATAAAGTATTTTCTTATTCTTTTTATTGAAATCAAAATTTTTAAAATTTAAATTAGAAAATCGGCTATCTTTTTCATTTTGTTTTTGTGAATCTAATATAAGTTTCTTTTGCTGTTCAAACTCATCAAGTGTAATTGCACCATCATCTAGTAAATTTTTAAGTTTTTTAATTTCATCTGCACTACTCATATCCAATTTTAAAATAATTTAGAATATGGTGTCAAATAAAAGTAAATAAAGCTCCTTTTTGGTGACTTTTTAGTGACTTTAACAAAACAATTTCTGAAAAATGCAGTGGGCCTAGTTAGATTTGAACTAACGACCTCATCCTTATCAGGGATGCGCTCTAACCAGGCTGAGCTATAGGCCCATATGTCTAATTAACAATAGTCTATTGATGGAAATATTTAAATTTTTTTTTCATTTACTCTAAAATTCAGTGCATAATATTAAAAGCGAGGGGATGTAGCTCAGCTGGAAGAGCACCTGCTTTGCAAGCAGGGGGTCGTGGGTTCAAGTCCCATCATCTCCACAACAAGGTAATCTTATACTATGGATAAAAAAGATTTAGAAAATTTATCTGCATCTGAGCTTTCAGAGCTTAAAGATCAAATTGATGAAGTAATTACAAATCGTAGATATAGAAAGGTTTTGGCATCTACAAATACTAAAGCTGTTACTACTGTTTGGGTTGTTATTGCTGTTTTAATATCTCTGTATAGATACCTAACCATGTAATGGAGTACTTAATTGCTTTTACAATTGGTTTATTTATCTTTAGATTTTTGAGGAATTCTATATTCTCCCTAGCAACCATTCCACCAGAAATTGATACTGATGATGTAGTAGAAATATCTCAATCATTTATTTGTAATAAATGCGGGACTCAACTTACTGTAAATAGACAATCGGTAGTTGCAAACGAACCTCCAAAACATTGCAAAGATGAAATGCAAGCTCTTGACTAATGCTTTTTCCAGAAAAAAAAAGCAATTGATTAATGAGGGACCAGTTAGTTAGTTGTAATTTGTGGTCATTATGAATCCACCACCTATTAAAGCTAAACCACTCCACAAATACCACTTAGATACTGAACCTGGTAATAAAGTTAAATAGTTTAGAACAATTAATAAAACCCCAATGACCATCATTGAAGTCATGGTTACTACATACCATCTAGGAGAAGGTCCTTTACCTGATGACATTTGGGTAGAGATATTCTTTGACTGAGTCGGCCCACTATTTTTTGTTCTTTTTTTTGATACTGGCATAATTTACAACTTAATATTATTAAGAATTTATTTCAACAAGATTATTTTTCTTAATAGATATTAATCCATCCTTTTCTAATGTACTTAAAGCCTTTAAAAGTTTTGCTTTATCTGTTTTAAGGTTCTTTTGTATGGTTTCTAATGAGGCTACAGTTTCATTTAGTAATAGTTTTAATAAAGCTCCTCTCAGCTCTCTATTCGATCCCGAAAAAGTTTTTTGTGGTTTCTTTATTTTTACTATATTTTTTTCACAGTTTTTTTCTAAAACACAAGTGCTACATAAAGGATTTTTGCTTTTACAAACCATACTGCCAAAATCCATAATTGCTTGATTGAAATCTCTAGAGGGAACCCTGTTCAGAAGCATTTTTTTATTATTATGTACAAAATCTTTCACATCATTTAAACCAAAATATCTTGAAAATACCCTGTCAATGTTTACATCTCTAGTTATGACCTTCTCACCATATGCAAAAGACAATATTGCATTATTTGTATATGGCCCCACTCCAGGTAGGACCTCAAAGTTTGGGTATAGTTCATCAAATCCAGTTTTAGACAGTATTTTTGAAGATTCATAGAGCCTTTTGGCACGGTTATTGTAGCCAAGACCAGACCACAATATTAATACTTTTTTGAGGGAAGAAGAAGCCATAGATGTTGGATTTGGAAACTTCTCAATAAATAATTTGAAGTAGATATCCGCCCTATCCAAATGTGTTTGTTGAGATATTACTTCTAAGAGAAAAATTTTCCACGGATCGTTAGTTTTCCTCCAGGAGTAGTCTCGTTTGTTACTTTTATACCAATTTAAAATATCTCTTTTAAATTTTTTGGTTTTAGTTTCCAAAGCTCAACTCAACAAAACCTTCAGGGTCTACAAACTCACCTTCCTGAGGGGACTGTTCACTGACCCTGCCTCCGGTATCCCCGCTGGCTGATGGTAGAAGACCAATATCTTGAAGAATATTTGATGCTTCTTGGTATGTAAATCCGACTAGGTTAGGAACCTCAACCTTCAAACCGAGTGAAATAATAACCTTTATTATTTGATCATTAGTCACAAGTTCCCCAGCTCTAGGTATGGTGTGTGAAACAAGCCCAATTGATACATTTTCCGAATACTCTTCAACAAACTCATACTCAAATCCAAGAGTTTCAAGAATTTGTATCGCATCTACAAGTGACTTTCTTGAAAGATCACTTATTTCAATTAAACTTGGTCCTGCAGAAATTACAAGATCTACAGTCGAATCTGGTCCCATTTTTGTTCCCGCAACTGGGTTCTGGGAAATAATAAAACCTCGTGGAATATTGTCATCATTAATTTCCAACTGTTGCCCAACTACAAATCCACTTTCTTTTATAACGTAAACACCTCTTGCAACTTCTAAATCAACCACATAAGGTATTGGAAAAGCTTCGGGTCCCACAGAAACAATAATGGTTACAAGGGTGTCAGGATTAGTAACAGTATTTGCAGTAGGCTGTGTGCTAATTACAAAGCCTGCTGGAACAGATGAATCTGCAGAGTTCTCTATCCCGACAATAAATCCCAATTCTTGAAGATCACTAAGAGCTTGTGCCTGTTCACTTCCAGTTAAATCAGGAATTTCTACTAAAGATGGTGCACCACCATCGGCTGGTAAACCTTCAAATATATTTGAAAGAGTCCAAACAGTTCCAAAGACTAACATTATAGAAATCACTAACGCAGGAAGAGTAAATCTGAATTTTATTTTAGGATTTGTTAAATCAACTAGGTTTTCTTGAGTTTGATTAATTTGTATTTGTTTTCTTTGCTGAAGGAGCAGAGCTCTCAAATCTTCTGCAGATTTGAATCGATCATAGGGCCTCTTTTCAAGAAGTTTTAATACAGCATTTTCAATTCCTTTTGGGACATCTTTTCTAAAGGTTGAGAGTTTTTCCGGTTTGTCAGTTAAATGTTTTGTTGCTGTTGCAATTGGTGAATCACCAGAAAAAGGTGGTTGACCAGTAATCAGCTCATAGAGAACTGTACCTAGGGAATATAAATCTGATTCGAAAGATACAGCTTTTCCTTGAGCCTGCTCTGGAGAAATATAGCTTGCAGTACCAAGGACAGCTCCAGTTTTAGTAATGTCACTCTCTTCATTTTGTAATGAAACAATGCCAAAATCAGTAACTTTTACTTTTCCACTTGGTGTAATCATTATGTTTCCAGGTTTTATATCTCTGTGAACTAAGCCATGCTTATGTGCTTCTTTAAGACCACTTGCTACCTGAGAACCGATATATAATATGTCATTCAATCCAACAGTCCTATTACTTGCAATAATAGATGTTAAAGTATTGCCTTCGATATATTCCATAACGAAGTAAGGCTCTTCTTCAATTCCCCAATCAAAGATTTGAACAATATTAGGATGGTTCAAATTTGCAGCTGTCTGAGCCTCTCTTCTGAACCTTTCAACAAATTTTTCCTGATTTACATAGTTAGGTTTAAGAGTTTTTATTGCAACAGTTCTTTGAAGCTGTCTATCTTTTGCTTTATAAACAAAAGCCATACCACCTTCTCCGAGGACTTCCTCGATTTCGTAACGGTCTTTTATAATTTGTCCTATTTTCATAACTAAATCACATTTATTATTATTGCCGAAATATTGTCTTTTGGGTTCTGTAGTAAAACTTCTCCAACCAAAGACTCAGCATTTATTCCATCTAGGAGTTTATTCTTTAAATATTCATCTCCAACTTCATTGTAAATTCCATCCGTACAAAGAAATACAACATCTCCAGAGCCTAATTGAAAATCTTTATTTTGTATTTTTAACTTTTCTTTTGATCCTAGTGCTTGTGTGAGAACATTCTGATACCCTGGTACATTTTCGTCTTCAGTTAATTGAATCAAGTTTCTACTCGACAAAACATAACATCTACTGTCTCCAACATGGGCTAATGATAGAGTTCCATTTTGACTGATTTCGACAACTGTCATTGTAGTACCCATTCCCTTAGCATCATCATTGTGGGACTGGTATTCTAAAATATCTGTATTTGCAGTTTTTACGTAGTCTGTGATGTTGTCTAAATCTTTATACATTGTTTTTGATGCAAGATCACTTGCAACTTCTCCTTTTTTATGACCACCCATTCCATCAAAAACCCCAGCTTTAATGGATGTTTTAGAAGAACCTGACTCTAAAGGAAATATAGAATCTTCGTTCTTTTTTCTTATTGGCCCACACTCACTTTTTACAGTCCAAATAAATTTATATTTTTTCATTCCCCAATAATCATAGTTGTGAAATGTATTAGTTTTCCTAGACTTAATAAAGAACTAAAATACACAGCGAAAGTTAAAAACCTAGTGAGACAATATGTTTATTAAGAAATACAAGCTTTACAGCCTATGAAAATTAGCATAATTAAAAATTTTGTAATCGGAGTTGTGTTAGCTGTTATTTTATATACTGCCACATTTTATTTTCAAGAGTTGAATAGAGCTAATGAATTTAATGAATTTTTAGAAGATGCCTCAACTATTTCAGAGCTTCATAATACAAATGCAGTTAATTTTAGAGAAATATTAGATTTCTCTGAAGTCGACAGAGAGAGTTTTGAGAGGTTACTTGCTCTAATACAGTCTAATTCTCAAGAATCTTATCAATTATTGCAAAATAGCAATATTGACTTTACCTCTAAAGAGAAGCAGCTTTTGGAGATTGCTACAAGTAGTTGGCTTGATGGAGTCGAGCTTTTTCAAGCATCTATTACGACATTAATAGATAATCCAGGTACATTAAAAATTGAAGAGTCAATTGCACAGAGCATTGTTAGTTTATCAATTGGTGATAAAGCATATGCAGAATTTTTATTTTTAATAAAGCAGAACGCATCAATAGACGGAGCCTTTTTGCCAAATTTCTATCAAATTGAATATATTGGACTTGAAGACAATTCTTATAAGTTTGCTGACCTTCTTGTAGACAAAGCTAAATCAAGTTCTGGAGGTTTGTTTCTCCAAAAAAATCTTGCAATTACTGGTACAGAATTTACACCAATGCCAATTACTTTCACTGAAGATGGAGCAGCAGTACTTCTAGATGAACCAACATCACTTCAAGTTGTCATTTCAAATGAAGGTAATGTAGAAATTTATGATGTAGTTGTTCTTGTGTTAGTTACAGATGAGTATGGAGAAACTGTGTATGAGTTGCAAACAAAAATTAACTCCATCGGACCTAAAGAAAGTAAAATCTTTCTATCCGATACCATTAATATAGAAAAAGGTGTTGTACACGAATGGTTTGTAAAAATTGAAGAAATTGAAAAAGAAGAAGACCTCACAGATAATTTATTATCTGTATTTGGCTTTATTCCACCCGAAGGTTAATCAATGTTAGATCCTACAATTTTAAAAAATAATATTGAAAGCCTAGAGCTTAATTTAGAACGAAGAAACATGAATGTAGACTTAAAAGAATTAATAGCTTTAGATGAAATGCGAAGAGAATTAAGATTTGAAGCGGAAAAGTTGAGATCTGAACAAAAGGCGTTAGGAAAGCAAATTGCATCTGCAGATGAGAAAACTAAAAATGAACTACTTGACCAAGCATCACAGATGAGTGAAAAAGTTAAAGACTTATTTGAAAAGGTTGATGTTGCCGATAAGAGTTTTATGGATATTTGGATAAAAATTCCTAATCTCATTTCCACCACTTCCCCCGACGGTACGTCCGACAAAGAGAATTCTGAAATTAAGAAATACGGGGAGATACGTAATATTAACAATCCTAAAGACCATCTTGAAATAGCAGAAAGCCTTGGGTTGATTGATGTACAAAAAGCTGCTGAAGTTTCCGGTTCAAGATTTTCTTACTTGTTTGGCGATTTAGTAAAAATTGAGTTCAATTTAGTCCTGTGGGCTATGCAGCAATTATCTGACAAGGGTTTTAAACCAACAATCCCTCCAGTTTTAGTTAGAGAAAATGCACTTTATGGAACAGGTTTTTTTCCTGACGATGCTGAACAGGTTTATGAAATTCCTAATGATGATCTTTATTTAGTAGGCACATCCGAAGTGCCACTTGCTGCACTACACTCTAATGAAATCTTAGATACTTCCACTCTACCAATAAGGTATGCTGGTTTTTCAACATGTTTTAGACGTGAAGCTGGAACATACGGAAAAGACACAACAGGAATTTTTAGAGTACATCAATTCGACAAAGTAGAAATGTTTTCATTTTGTGACCCTGAAAAATCTGAAGAAGAGCATAAGTTTATCCTTTCAGTAGAAGAAGAGCTTTTGCAAGCTCTAGAAATTCCCTATCGAGTTGTAGATGTTTGTGCTGGTGATTTAGGTTCTTCAGCTTCAAAAAAATATGATATAGAAGCTTGGATTCCAAGTCAACAAACATATAGAGAAGTTACTTCCTGTTCTAATACAACAGACTTTCAAGCAAGAAGGCTCAATATCAGAGGAAAAGCAGATGGAGAAACTAATGTTTTACACACCCTAAACGGCACTGCTATTGCTGTCGGAAGAATATTAATTGCTTTAATTGAAAACAACCAAACTGAAGATGGTAAAGTCGAATTTTCTGACAGTGTCGCTGAAATTATTGGTGTTAAAAACCTAGGCTAACAATAAACTAGCAATCATACTTATACCAAGCACAACATAGGTTGCACGCGCAATTTTCTCGTTCCTTCCTAAAGTGTTCTGAAGCTGCTCCCCAAGAATTAACCATATCCCCACACAAAAAGGCAATACCAAAAAATATATAAATGCTCCTTGGTTATTTGTAATATTAAATGCTGTAAGGCCGGATACGGCCATGACAACACCTTTTGGATTAATCCATTGGAAAAGACAAGCCTGTATAAATGTAAAAGGTTTATCTACAGTAGCCCTCTTTTTATTTGATTCTAGGGAAGTAGTGGCAACTCTGTATGCAATGTATGTAATAACTGCATAACCAACATACTGAAGATAGTTGAAAATTTCAGCTGGTATATAGGTAAGTAAAAACCCGCCAACAAAAAATAAAAAGGTGAATCCTAGCCAAATTCCAAGAAAATGGGGTATGGATGCTTTTCTACCAAATTTTATCCCGGAGGCCATAAGTAAAGAATTGTTTGGACCGGGAGTTATTGCAGTTACAAATGCAAATATGAAAAACTCAAACATTTGGCTATATTAACATCAAGAATAGAATAAAAAGATTATGGAATATACATCAGATGAAGACAAGATGAAGGTAGCTCTTAACGAAGCAAGAAAAGCTCTAGATATTGATGAAGTGCCTGTGGGTGCAGCAATATTTGATAAAAATAATAACTTGATTTGTGCAAATCATAACAGACGAGAATTAGACCAAAACCCAATGTCTCATGCGGAGATACTCGTTTTAGAAGAAGCTTCAAAGGTTTTAGGTACTTGGAGACTTGAAGATACTACCATAGCAGTAACTTTAGAACCAGATGCTATGTGTGCTGGTGCTATTTCTCTATCAAGAGTTAAAAAATTAATATATGGTGCTCAAAATGAAAAAGCAGGTGCAGCTTTTTCATTGTATAACATACCTCAAGATCCTAGATTAAATCATTTTGTTGAGATAAAAGATAATATACTTACCCATGAATCTGAAGCTATATTATCCTCTTTCTTTGACAGCAAGAGATAACTAAAATAGAATCTCAGGTTTTTTTTCGGAGGGATCGCATAGTCTGGCCTAGTGCGCACGCTTGGAAAGCGTGTAAGGGTTTATCCCCTTCGAGGGTTCGAATCCCTCTCCCTCCGCAAAAAACAGACCATCTGGAGGGATGGCCGAGCGGACGAAGGCGATAGTCTTGAAAACTATTGTATGTATTCCATACCGTGGGTTCGAATCCCACTCCCTCCGCTGACTTGGAGAGGTGACTGAGTGGCCTAAAGTGCTCGCCTGCTAAGCGAGTGGGGAAGAAATTCCCTCGAGGGTTCGAATCCCTCCCTCTCCGCCATGCGCCTGTAGCTTAACTGGATAGAGCATCTGATTACGGATCAGAAGGTTGGGGGTTCGAATCCCTCCAGGCGTGCTAAATCTAATAGTTCCAGAGAGGTTCTTTTAAATTCCAGTTAGTTTCATTACCCCATGTATTGTGATATGTTACTTCATCAACAGGGTTTCTTTTAGCTACTCCCCATTTTCCAAGCGGATAACCGGCAGTAATGACGGCATCAATTTTCCAGCCTTTGTCATGAGGTATATTTAAAATTTCAAATGCTCTTTCAGGTTTAAACATTCCGAGCACTGTAGTTAAACAAGTGCCAATCCCATGAGCTCTTCCAGCAAGCATAATGCTCCATATAGCAGGATAAATTGAAGAACCTGTTGGATCATTTCTAGATAAAACTACAAACATAGCTGGAACTTTATGGAAGTTTTCTGATAGCCAGGTTGCAGATTTACTAATACGAGCAACTTGTTCAGCTTTTTCACTATTAGGTACATTTGAGGCTCCCATATCTGAACTTCCTCCATAGAATTCTTTTACATAAAAACTCCAAGCCTCTCTATATGAGTCAGCCAATTTATTTTTAATCTCTGAATCTGTAACAACAATAAATTTCCAACCTTGACGGTTTGAACCACTTGGAGCTCTGATTCCCGCATCAACCATTTGTTTTAAGACTTCTTCTGGAATAGGAACTTCGCTAACCCTGCGCATTGCTCTGGTTGTATACAAGGCTTCGAAAGCATCCATCACATAATCTTACTAATATAAATTAAATGGAAGAGAAGTTACTAAAAGAAATTAAAAATAATGTTGGATATGTGTGGATTAACAGACCCGATAAAAAAAATGCATTAGATGCGGATGTTTGGTTTGGATTACCAGATATTATCAATGAGCTCGATAATAATGATGAAGTACGTTGTATAGTAATTGCAGGAAAAGGAGAATGTTTTTCTGCTGGAATTGATATAACAATGTTTATGTCAGATTTTCAAATTAATGAAGATATGTCATCTACACCAGCTGATAGAAAAAAATTGAAGAAACAAATTCAAAAAATGCAAGATGCATTTACTGCATTATCTAAGACCGCAGTACCTGTTATTGCTCTAGCTCATGGATATTGTATTGGTGGAGCAACTGCTTTGATATCAGCATGTGATATAAGAATTTCAACAAAAGATGCAAGATTTTCAATTGGAGAAACAAAACTAGGCCTCGTAGCAGATGTAGGTGTCTTACAAAGAATGCCAAAAATTGTATCTAAGGGAGACCTCAGGGAGCTTGCATATACAGGAAGAATATTTGATGGAGAATATGCCGAAAAAATAAGATTTGTTAGTAGTACTTATAAAAATTTTGATGACTTACATAATGCAGGGGTTGAACTTGCTGAAGAAATTGCTAGTAATGCTTCAAATATAGTTCAAGGAACTAAGCAGGTACTGGACAAGGGAGAAGACCTTACAACCCAACAAGCATTAGATTTTGTTCAGCTTTGGAACACGAGTTTTTTAATAACTGAAGACTTAAGAGAAGGTGTCACTGCATTTATGGAAAAAAGAAAGCCTAAATTTAACTAATTTTTTCAAAAGTTGAGATAGCGAATCTATCTGTCATACCAGCAACATAATCTACAGAGTTTGCAATGTTACTTTGATCTTGCGAATAGTTTTTGGGAAGTTTGTCTGGATTTTTTTCAAAATGCATTACCAATGTTTCTACAATTTTTTTTGCCTCAGACCTTTGG
>Ga0222715_10005590_pt1 | contig 10690 bp, 7 predicted proteins | sample C33_9DmetaG_FD_165056 | JGI IMG/M metagenome (GOLD analysis project Ga0222715, IMG submission 165056) | Estuarine water microbial communities from San Francisco Bay, California, United States - C33_9D | ecosystem: Environmental > Aquatic > Marine > Unclassified | place: USA: California... | reverse complement strand
TGCGCCGCCTTGGCGGCGATTTGTTCAGCCTCAATCTCCTCGTACGCCGCCTTAGCGGACCAAAACAAGAACGAAATCCCTTTGGCGTTAAAGTACTCCGCCCACGCCCGGCGAAGTTCTTTACTGAGTAAATCCGCCTTGTTCAACAGCAGCATCGTCGCCTTGCCAGGATTCAGCTCCTTGACGTACGCCTCTAAATCCTCGCATCTATAAAACAAAGGATCTCTCGCGTCCACCACTTGCACGACGACGTCCGAACGCTCGCACACTCGCCACAGCTGTCGCCAAATCTCCAAGTTCTTCTCGAACGGCGTCAGCGAGCACCTCGAATCTTCCTCCACCGCCGCCAGCGCGCGCCGCCACTCCAAAAACCCGCGTCGTTCGTTCTCATCCACCTCCTCCGCTCGCATCTCGTGCGTCCACGCCGGTCGCCTCGGCACGCTCAGCGCATCTTTATGCAGCGTTTCCGCCTCCCCCCTCGCGCGCGCGCGCGCCGCCGCATCCTCCATCCTCGTCTCGTTCGTCGCGTCGCCGCCGTCTCGCGCGTCGTCGCGTCCCGCCACCACCGCCGCCCGCTCTCGTCCGCGCGCCGTCGTGAAGTCTCGATTCGCCAGCGACGCCAGGTGAAAGAATTCATCCAGCTCGCTCCGCTCGAGCACCGATCCGCTGCCGTCCGCGCGATTGATGTCCGTCGTTCTCGAGTAGTTCATGAAATCGCCCGCCGTGGACTCGTGCGCGCCGCACGACGTCTTCCCCGCGCCCGGCGCCTCGCCGCGGCGCCGCGACTTCGCGAGCGATCCCCCGAGTCCGCCCTGCCGCGGCGCGCGGCCGCCGTCGCGCGCGCCGCCCATGCTCGCGTTCGCGCTCGCGCGGCGATGTGGCGGCGCCGCCGCACTTCCGCGCGCGACGACGCCGACGCGCGACGCGAACGCGCGCGCGAACGCGAAGGACTCTCGAGCTCACGAGCGCGCGCGCGCGAGGACGACGCGCGACGCGCGCGAGACCGAGGCGAGATGGCGACCAAGGTGCAGCGCATCATGACCCAGCCGATCGTGCGTTTCGACGCGACGCGACGACGCGCGCGACCGCGATCGCGACGCGCGCGCGCGACGACGCGACGGCGCGAACATCGCGTCGCGTCGAGCGCGCGTCGAGAGCGCGTCGCGACGTCGACGGGACGCGCGAATTCGAGAATTCGAGAACGCATCTAGGGTAGACGCGAATCGCGCCGAAGCGCGAATCGAGCGAACGCGACGGACCGAACGACTGACGACGTCGAGCGCGCGCGTCGCCGCGACAGAATTTGATCTTTCGGTTTTTGCAAACCAAGGCTCGGGTGCAGATTTGGATGTACGAGAATCCGGACACGTGCGTCGAGGGACGAATCGTCGGCTTCGACGAGTACATGAACTTGGTGTTGGACGACGCGGAGGAGGTGACGGAGAAGAAGTCGCGTCGCGTGAGCGTGGGGAGGATTTTGTTGAAGGGGGATAACATCACGTTGATGCGGAACGTGAGCAAGTGATCGCGCGCGCGCGCGACGTGGATGTAGCTTTGTTAATCGTAAAATCACCGTAGGAAGGAAATCACCGACGTCACACGACGACGCGCGCGTCGCGTCGCGTCGCGCGGGGATTGGCTCGAACATGACGACGCCCTCGACGTCGCGGCACGCGCGCGCGCCGTCGATGTCGTCCACCGACGCGTTCGAGCACCAAAACTTTAACGCCGTGGAATTCATCAATCGAGTGCTCCCGGACGAACGCGCGCTCGCGGGCGTCGATAAGATGATCGCGCAGCTCCGCGCGCGCGTGAAACTGGTGGACGCGGAAATAATGGGCGCGCTGCGAGCGCAACACGGGAGCGAAGCGCGAGCGAGGGATGATTTTGAGGTGATCGTGAGCGGGATCGACGCGCTCGCGGAACGCGCGGCGGAGACGGAGAGAAAGGCGGCGGCGACGGAGGCGAACGTGCGAGAGATATGCGCGGATATAGTGCGATTAGATAGAGCGAAGAATCACTTGACGAATTCCATCACGACGCTGCGACGGTTGTCGATGTTCGTGAGCGGGATGGAACAGTTGGAGTTGTTCGCGTTGCGGAGGCAGTACGGGGACGCGGCGAATTTGTTGCAGGCGGCGTCGCAGTTGGCGACGCACTTCGAGGGGTACTCGCAGATTCCGAAGATTGCGGAGTTGCAAGAAAAGTATCGCGGGGTGAAGAATCAGTTGCGCGCGGCGGTGTTTGATGATTTTCACACGACGTGGCTGCCGCACGTGATGGAGGGCGACGCCGCGGCGCAGAAGAAATTACGCGACGCGTGCCTCGTCGTGAACGCGCTCGAGCCGAGCGTGCGCGAAGAGTTAGTCGGTAACCTCACAAACAGAGAGCTGACCAACTACGCGTCAGTTTTCAGCGCGCACGAGAGTGGAGACTTCCTCGGTCGCATCGCGAGACGGTACGATTGGATCACGCGACAGTTACAATCGAAGGAGTCCATGTGGGCGGTATTTCCAGCGCATTGGCGCGTACCACAACTTTTAAGCGTGTCTCTTTGCAAGCTCACCCGCGCACAACTCGCGGAGGCGCTTGATGCGCGCGGGCCGCACGACGTGCAAAAGCTCTTGCACGCGATGCACGTCACCATAGAATTTGAGATGGAGTTGGACGAGCGTTTCGGCACCGGCACGGGCGTGGACGACGAAGAGCTCGAAGGTGACAGTGCATCGGCTTCGATGCTTCGGCAGAAACACGAGCGTGCTGAGCGCGAGAAGCAGACAGAAAATTTGCGCGGCGGGCGCGTGCTGCCCATGGATTCGGCCGCGGAAGCCGCGGCGACGTTTATGTTTCGAGGGAGCGTTGGATCGTGCTTCGAGGATCATCTCGCCGATTACGTCGCACTCGAACGACGTCAGTTGTTTGAGCAGATCAACGAAAATATTCGAAACGAAACTTGGCAGGGTGACGAAACAAACCCACGAATTTTGGCGAGCGCGACGAGCGTGTTTTTGAACATAAAGAAAGTGTTCAAGCGATGCTCCAATTTGACGCGCGGCAAGACGCTTTTCGCCGTGCACCAAGTGTTTGTACAAGTTCTCATCGCGTACGCGAAGGCTTTGAACGAACGCATCGCCGTCGCAGCGTTGAACGCGACAGACGCTCGCCGTCCCGAGGCACAGCGCGCGGCGGAAATCAAGTGCATCTGCCTCATCGTCAATACGGCCGAGTATTGCAACGAAACCGTCGGTCCACTCGGCGATTCCATGGTAAAATCGTTGGAGGACAATTTCAAGGAGAAAGTTGACATGATGGACGTCGAAGATGCGTTCAGTACGACACTGTCGGAGGCACTCAACAAACTCATCGGCGTGGTGGAGGCGAAATCCAACCTCGTCTCGGGGATGCTTCGCGTGAACTGGAGCGCGCTCGACGTCGTCGGCGACCAGAGCGAGTACGTAGACACGTTCGAACGCGCGATTGCGCACGCAGTGCCCGTGCTTCGCGCTTCAGTGAGCGACATACATCACACGTTCTTTTGCGAGAAACTGGCGTCGTCAATCGCGCCGAAGCTGTACATCGCCGTGTTCAAGTGCAAGCGCTTTTCGGAAATCGGCGGTCAGCAACTTTTGCTCGACATGCACGCGGTAAAGGCAATTTTACTGTCCTTGCCCACCATTCCCGCCACTGGTACAGACGGCACCTCCGAACCATCGGCGCCGCCGATGAGTTACGCGAAGATGATCGCTCGCGAGATGGGAAAAGTCGAAGCGCTCGTGAAGACTATCCTCTCCCCAAACGACGGATTGGCCGAAACGTTCAAAGCTCTCCTTCCCATGACAGCCAACGCCACCGATTTCAAGGCCATTTGCCAGCTCAAGGGCTTGAAACCAAACGAAATCCCCGAGCCCCCGTTCGGGCTCTTCGCCTCCGTCGGCGCTCCCGCCAGCTCCAAGCCGCTCGAGGATTTACCCAACGTCCCAAACAGACCCAAGGCGCCGCGCATGGACAACGTCACGGCAAAGATGTCCGGCATGTTCAAGCAAGGCACCAAACAATAGCTCGACCGCGACCGCGCCTCAGCCGTCTGTACGATATCCGTAGCGGCGTCCGCCGACTCGTCCCAACCGCCGCCGTCCCGCGCGCCACATCATGCCCGACCCCGACGACGACCTCGCGTCTTCCGTCACCCGCCGCTTCGAGGCGCGCCTGGCCGACGTCTTCCCGTCCACCGCGCTCGCCGACGCCCTCGAAAGCGTCCGCGGTCTCGCGCTCGACGCCGACGACGATTTCGCCGACGGCGATTTCGAGAGCGCTTTTTCGACGCTCGACCGCGCGCTCAAAGCGCTCGCGTCGAGCGACGTTCCCGACTCGCACCTCGACGCGCGCGCGCAGCGACTGCGTTTGCGCGCGTTCGCGCGGCGCGGGCGCGCGGCGCTGGCCGTGGGCGACGCGGCGGCGGCGCTCTCGCTGAGCCACGAGGCGTTCCGCGAGAGCGCGTTCGACGGCGACGACGACGCGACGACGACGGAAGTCCTTCGCGTGCACGCGACGGCGCACCGCGCGCTCGGAAATCGCGAGGCGAGCGTTCTGGCGTGCGTCGACGCGCTGGCGCGCGGACGCGACGTCAGCGATGGGTTTCCGGAGGACGAGGCGACGGAGGCGCGTCGGCGAAGAGGGACGCCGTGCGATACGCCGCTCGATCGATTCGTGATGCTCGCGATGCGATTGAATCGCGCGGACGAGGACAGACGGAGGATCGAGGGGGCGTTGGAGATGCTCGAGCGAGGGTTCATCGTGGATTCGAGGGATCAGAGTGGGCATAACGTGCTTTGGGGAGCGTTGACGGGCGCCGCGGCCGTCGCGGCGGACGAAGGCGCGGCGGCGGGCGAGGAAACGGTGGCGGTCGTGCGCATGCTTCTCGAGCGGGGCGCTCGAGCGAATCAACGGTATGGTTCCGGCGATACGCCGCTGCACTTGGCGGCGTCGAGCGGGGTCTTGGGCGTCGTCGCGGCGGTGTTGGAACACGGTGGCGATCCAAACGCTCGCAACGACGAGGGAAGAACGCCGCTGATGCTCGCGTGCGCGCGCAAATTGGAAGAAAGTGAACGTCCGCACGTCGTTGAGACGCTCGTGCGTTGCGGAACAAATGTTGAAGCTCGCGATTCGGATGGTTTGACGGCGCTGCACATCGCGTGCAAGCGCGGCAACGACGTCGTCGTCGAAGCGTTGCTCCGGGCTAAAGCCGACTGGCGCGCGCGAACGCCGAAGCTCGGCGAATCAGCGGTGATGCTCGCGTACACGCACGCGCGTGCTTCAGGAGTGATTGCGGAAATTTTGAAGTACGTCGAGTCTCTCGAAGGCGAAGACGCGGTGGTTGGCGAGACTGAATTGTTTCGAGCGACGTCGCCGCTCTTTGCGACGACGACGGCGGCGGTGCGTTGCGTGAAGGAAGATATCGCTCTGGTGAAATGGTGCGCGCGCGAGAAAGAAATCAGTGCGTGCATCGCTAAATTGAATGGTGTTACAACAGAGAGTGGTGATTCGGGCAAAATTATACGCTTTCCCGAAGACGCGGAGTGGAGTCCCGAGGCGCGACAAGAAGTCACCGCGCTTTATTTTCGGGCGTGCGACTTTGAACTCGACGACGACGACGACAAATCGAACGTCGCCGTTTCGCTGTATCGTAAGTACGGGGACGTTCTGTCCGCGTTCATTCGATTCAATCACGCCAATTTCCCCATGTCGCTCGGCGAGTCGTACGCCGACGGAGGCGAAACCTTGCCCGTGGATTTCGTTGCTCGAGCGCTTTACGCCTCGAAACAAGTGAGCGGCTCGTCGTCCTGCGTCGGCGTATCCTCGAGTCTGACGCCCACTAAACTACATTCACCAGTGTACGTCGCGTTCATGACCGTCATGTCGCTCAGCGTCGATCGCACGTTTCACTACGCCCCGTTCATCACCGACAACGCGAAGGCTTGGTTGATGGCTGAATCGGCGTTTATTTGCGTGAGTCGAGGAGGCGCGTACACCGCGGCGCGATTGCGAGACGCATTGAACGTCCCAACGACGGTCATATTGCTCAAGGCCGACGACGACGCGTCGCCGCCGTGTTTTGTGGAAGACGCGACGGTGATAGAGCAATCAAAGTTTCGCGAGACGCGACTCGATTCGCACTCGCGCGCGACGTTGCTCGTCGAACTCGCGCCTGGCGACACCGAGTTGCTCGAACTCGCCCTTGAAAGCTATAGCGGGACCACCCTCACGCTCGTAAACGCGCGCAGTGACGACGTCGAGTGCGCCGCCGTCGCGCGCGCGCGCGGCTTCGAAGAAGACGCTCGCAAACGCGCGCCTTCGTTCGTCGCCTCTGGCCGCCCGTTCGCGTTCTCGCGATGGACAAAATCCCCGTAGCCCCCGTAGCCCCAGTAGTCCTAGCGGTGCGCTACGCCCCGGGTTCATCGCAGCACACCATGATCACGTCCGCGTCCACGGCGTCGCTCATCGCCGCCGGCACCGTCCTTCGCCGCATCGTGAAATCGTCGTCCCCGCTCGAGTACTCGTAAATCGCTCCCTGCGCGTACTTCACCGCCAGCCCCACCATCGCGCGTCGTCCGTCGTCCGCGTCCTCCAGATCGAACCCCACGACGTACCCGTCCTCGCGCCAGCCCTCCGAGAACCCGTACGACGCCCATCGTCGCCGCGCGTTCGCCGTCGCGAGCGCCGCGAGGTCCGCCTCCAGCCGCGCGTTCGCGCGCGCGTTCGCCTCCCTCGACGCGATCGCCCCCATCGGGTTGTGCGCCGTGATCGCGAACAGCGCGTGCGTTCGCACGACCGCCGGCACCGCCCGCGCGCCGTCGTCGCCGTCGCCGCTTCCGCGCGGCTTGAAAAACGTCGTGCTTCCGCGCGGCGTTCCCGGGACGTCGATCCACGCGTCGAACGAGCGCGCCCACAGCGCGCGGAGCGCGCCCTCGCGATCGGTCGCCATCGCGCGCGTCCCCGCGCGCCGCGGCGCGCCGCACGGCGCGCGCGCGAGTCGCATCGTGCGGCGAACGCGAACGCGACGTCGAGGCATTCGATCGCCGACGCGTCACACGACGACGCGCGTCGACGTCGCCGCGCTCGACCGCGGTCGCGAACGGCATCGCCTCGCGACGCGCCGCGATGCCGCCGAAGAAGAAGCAAGACGCCGCGCCCGCGGAGGACGAGGAGGAGGAGCTCTTGGATTACGACGACGTCGCGGACGCCGCGGAGACCGCGGTCGCGGCGACGGACGACGGCGCGAGCGACGGCCGGGACGGCGCGAAGAAGGGTTACGTCGGCATTCACAGCACCGGGTTTCGCGACTTTTTGCTCAAGCCGGAGCTGCTGCGCGCGATCGTGGACTGCGGATTCGAGCATCCGAGCGAAGGTGCGATCTCGATTCGCTGAATTCGCGCGGGATTCGGCGATTCGGCGATTCGACGCGACTGGGACGCGGAGAGCGCGGGACGGGGGGAGGGGCGACGTCGAAGCGCGCGCGGGCGAGCGTCGAGCGCGAGGACTGACGGCGATTTTACGTTCGCGATTCGCAGTGCAACACGAATGCATTCCGCAAGCCATTCTCGGCATGGACGTGCTCTGCCAGGCGAAGTCTGGGATGGGGAAGACGGCCGTGTTCGTCATCACGGTGTTGCAGCAGCTCGATCCGGTGCCGGGCGAGGTCGGCGCGGTGGTGATGTGCCACACGCGCGAGCTGGCGTACCAAATTTCGCACGAGTTTGAGCGCTTTTCTACGTTTTTGGGCGACGTGACGACGGCGGTCGTTTTCGGTGGCATTCCCATCGCCCAGCAAAAGGAACAACTCAAGTTGCAGCCTCCGAACATCGTCGTCGCGACGCCGGGTCGTTTGAAGGCGCTCGCGCAGGACGGCACCTTGAACCTCAAGAAGTGCGCGCACTTCGTGCTGGACGAGTGCGACAAGATGTTGGAAGCCGTCGACATGCGCGCCGACGTGCAGGAGATTTTCAAGATGACTCCTCACGACAAGCAAGTGATGATGTTCACCGCGACGCTCTCCAAGGAGCTCCGCGCGCTGTGCAAGAAGTTTATGAACGATCCGATGGAGATTTTCGTCGACGACGAAACCAAACTCACGCTGCACGGTTTGGTGCAGCACTACGTCAAGCTCGAAGAGTCGGAGAAGAACCGCAAATTGAACGATTTGTTGGACTCTCTCATGTTCAATCAAGTCGTCATCTTCGTTTCCAGCGTTCAACGCTGCAAGGCTTTGGACAAGCTCTTGCAAGAGTGCAACTTTCCATCCATCGCCATTCACGGTTCGATGGGCCAAGAAGAGCGTTTAGCGCGCTACAAGTCGTTCAAAGACGGCGACAAGCGTATTCTTGTCGCCACCGATCTCGTCGCGCGCGGTATCGATATCGAGCGCGTGAACATCGTCATCAACTACGACATGCCGTCCAGCGCGGATACGTATTTGCACCGCGTCGGTCGCGCCGGTCGCTTCGGCACCAAGGGTCTCGCCGTCACGTTCGTCGCCTCGTCCGAAGACACCGAGGTCTTAAGCTCCGTGCACGAACGCTTCGAAGTCGAGATCAAGGAATTACCGGACGAGATCGATCAATCGACGTACATGCCGAGCTAATACGCGACGCGAATCTCGTCGTCTCGAAGACGCTCGGCCCGAGCCGCCCTCGCCTTCCAGACGCCTCGTACAGCGCGTTGAAACAAAAGCAAAAACAATTTACAGAAAGTCTTCGATCCCGCGCGCGTTCGATCGATCCCCGCGCCCGCGCGAAGCAGTCGCGAATTCGCTTCGCCTCGTCTCCGTCGTCTCAACACCCTCGCGGCGAGCCGACCGCAGAGATCGCCTCGCCGCGATGACGCCCATCGACGCGCGCGACGCGCGCGACGACGTCGCGGCGCCGCAATCGCTCATTCGAAGAGTTCTCGCCGCCGCGTCGTCTCCCGCATCGCGCGCGCGCGACGAGGAACGCGCGTCGTTTTCGACGTCGCGCCAACACCAAGGACTCGGATACGGCGCTGAAGACGACGCCGACGACGAGGGAAGCGACGTCGACGGGTTCCACGACGCGAGCGACCTCGCGCTGTTCGCATCCGACGCGAGCGACGCCGAGCGCGGGTCTGGGACGGCGATGACGACGAGGGGACGGACGACGACGCGGGCGTGCGGGCCGAGCCGAGCGCTCAGAGCGGGCGCGGGCGCGGCGGTGGGATCAGTGCTCGCTCTCGCCGCGGTCGTCGGCTCGCGCGCGCGAGGAACGACGAGCGGGATCGCGCTTTCGGTGGCGGACGAGAGCGGTGCGCGCGAGGGATGGGAGCGAAGCGACGCGAGCTCGAGGGCGTCGGCGCCGGGCGGTTGGCGTTTGCCGGCGGATTACGTGCGTTCAGAAGCTTGGAGCACGAGCGAGTACGCGTCGTTAGAGACTCAAAAGGAATACATCATGGCTTCGCTCGGACGGTTTTTTGGGTTGAACGGGCCGTTAGGCTCGAATCCCACGTCTTGGGATCCGACGACTGTGAAGCTGACGGATGGCGCGACGCTGCCAAAGGATTTCGACGTTCGCGAAAAGTGGCCCAAGTGCGCGGCGCTCGTGAGCGAAGCCCTGGATCAAGGCGAGTGCGGTAGCTGTTGGGCAGTCGCGCCGGCGAAAGTCATGGCCGACCGTTTGTGCATCGCGACGAACGGGGCGGTGGCGACGCACCTGTCGGCGATGCAGTTGTTGTCGTGCGGGAATTTCGACAACGGAGCCTTCGACACGAGTTCGGCTTTCAGTGGTAGCTGTGACGGCGGATTCCCGAACGAAGCCTACGAAAAGGCTCGAGCGAACGGTGTCGTCTCGGGTGGGTTGTTCGGTGACGACGAGACGTGCATGCCGTACGCGTTCGCGCCGTGCCAACATCCGTGCGAGCCGAACCACGTCGCGCAGTGCCCGTCGACGTGTCGAAATGAGCACGCGAATCTGAGCTCTCAGCGCTACGAGGTCGCTTCGCTCGTGACGTGCAGCACGAATGATTTCAATTGCATGGCGCTCGAATTGTTCAACCACGGTCCGGTGTCTTCGTACGTTGGGGACGTATTCGACGAATTTTACCAGTATAAATCGGGTGTGTACTCGCTGTCAGAGGACGTCGCCGCGCGAGGGAAAAACCACGGCGGGCACGTCATGGAGGTCATCGGCTGGGGAACGACGGCGAACGGCACGCGGTACTGGAAAGTGTACAATTCGTGGTTGAATTGGGGTGATAAAGGATACGGTAAAATCGCGGTCGGCGAATTGAGCATCGGCGAATCCATCGAAGCGGTGAGGATGTCCACGACGTCGGGCGCGGCGGCGACGAGCGAAACGCGGAATAGTTAGCGCTTTAGGAGAAATGTAAAAGAACACATGGAACACTAAAAGAATGACACTACGTAATGGTAGGCGCGCCACGAAAAACAATTAAACCAAGAAGACGGTGTCCTTCAACTTTTGGACCTTGACGGAGAAGTTCTCGGCGTTGTTCAGCCGTTCCAGCAAGACGTGGCCCATGCACGCGCTCGGCGTGAAGCAACCACCTTTTCCCTCTTTAGCGAAATCCAAACGCGCGCGCTCTTCGGGAATGGCTAGACAAAGCGCGGCTTCGCACGCGAGCGCCGCGGTGCCTTTGTACCCCGGATCAGCCTCGATGAACT
>Ga0222715_10005588_pt1 | contig 10692 bp, 8 predicted proteins | sample C33_9DmetaG_FD_165056 | JGI IMG/M metagenome (GOLD analysis project Ga0222715, IMG submission 165056) | Estuarine water microbial communities from San Francisco Bay, California, United States - C33_9D | ecosystem: Environmental > Aquatic > Marine > Unclassified | place: USA: California... | reverse complement strand
TGTTGACGCCATGGCGACGTACTTTGATGTCGAAGTGTATGCGACGCGAATGAACTTTTACCGCGACGGCACGGATTGGAAGCCGTTCCATCATGATTCGCACGCCTACGGTGGGCGCGCGCAACGCGAGGACTTCACCATGGGTGCTTCGTTTGGTGGGTCACGCGAGCTGGTGTTTTTACACGAACCAAGTGGGCAGACTTTTACTTTTCCTCAAAATAATGGAGATGTTTTTGCATTTACATCCGAGGTGAATAAGCGTTTCAAACACGGCGTACCGAAAGCGGCGAAGAGCGGGCAAAGCGACCCGCGGTTTTCAATCATTGCTTGGGGACGTCGACGAAGCGTGAACAGTAGAAATGGTGGTGGTGAAGTGACGGGTACGCGAGATGGTGTGGTTGCTGAAGATACTAAAGAAATGCATAGCAAAGCATCAGAAACTACGGATACTTTGAACAAACCTCGCAACGAGCTTGTGATGGGCACTGGTGAAGTGTCGGCGCTCATTCGAACGTTTGTCGAAAAGCAAGCCGCCGAAGACGCGCACGCGTCGTCCGTGAGCGAACGTATGACCAATAAGAGTAAACAGAACGCAAAATCAAGCACGAAAGTATCGGTGCAAAATGACAACACCAATACGAGCGCATCATTAGCTTTAGACTTGATGCACATTCTTGGCGAGTCGGCGTATTTGAAATTGCGCACATCTGGACGAGAGTGGCAAGAGGGGCACATATCGATCGAATCATTCTACGATCAAGCCACGCGGCTTTGTGGGGGTGACGCAAATATCCTATTACGACTCGCGGCATATTTGCCCGATTTAGAACGACGAACGCAGCTGTTAAGGTATCACGAGCAAAGGCGTCAGCAGGAATTTTAGAGTTAGATTTTAGTTTTGTCAACAATTACACTTGGTTAGCTTAAGATAACATCAATCTAGAGGTTGCTTAAGCCAGTCGCCGCACGAAAAGCGTCATTGTATGCAGAATAGCCTTCGGAGGAGGAAGACGATTTCGTGGTTGCGGCTGCGCTGCTCTTGGGTTTCTCCGTCGCCTTCGTGTACAAGTATGCGCCGACCAAAGCCAAGGCCGAGCCAGCGGCATTCAAGGGAGAAACAGGGTTTCTGAAGTAAAGCACCGAGGCCACAATGACTGCAACACGCTTCAACGAGTTACCAACACTGAACGTTACCGGAGTAATGTTCGCAAGGGCTTGATAACTGACTTGGTTGTACAAGTGGTAGAAGATGCCAGACAAGAAGAGCATTTGCCAGAGCTTTTGTTCACCAACCTTGGCAACAGCAGCGGCGTAACCCGCAGACCATTGCGAACCTTCAACCAAGATCGCCGCTGGGGCGAGGTAGAATAAACCGATGATACCCAAGATACCATACAAGTTGATACCATCGATGTTCTTGAAGTCGTTCAACGACTTCTTCGACGTGATGTTACGCAAAACCATGGCGACATTACTAATCATCGCGCCTTGGAACCCAGTGATGTTAAAACTCACTTCCTTCATCGCTGCCATAGAGCAACCGATGACGATTGGGAGTAAAGAGGCCCATACTGCTGGGGAGAACGTCTGGCCGAGAAGCGGGCCAGAGAGAATCACGGAGAACACAGGCTCGGCCGCCTTGACAACGTGCGTAAACGACACGGCCATCTTACTGAAGCTCACACACGCAGAAACGTGCCCGACGGTGTGGAAAAACGCCACCGGCGCCACCGCAATTAAAAACAACTTCGACACAACTGGTACCGGTTGCACTTTGGTCGCCCAAACGGTTAACATCCACAAGCTCGTCGCCGCGAGCTGCAAGGTTGAAATCAACCACGGATACGGGAAAACATTCAACGTCGACTTATTATACACATTGAAAACGATGTTGAAAAAGTACCACAAGAAGAAGTACACAGCCGTCTTCGTACGAACGCTCATACCCTCCGAAGACTCTGACGCCTTGGCGACGACGCGTCCGCGCGCGCGCTCCGCCTCTCCTCTCGCGCGTTTCTCCACAATCACGCATCGGCGCTGGGCGACTGAAGAGCGCTCAGCAACGACCGTATTCATCGTCGTCGTCGCGTGTACCGCGCTCACGCGCATTGCGCACGTGCGGCTGACATTCCCCCTACGAGCGACTCGAGTGGGGTTGTCGTTTAAACGTCCACTCGTGAACGGCGCCACGCGGGCGGGCGTGAAGGCGAACATGACAAGCGACGTTAGGTTGTCACGCGGGTTATATAACGCGTGCGCACACCTCGGCAGGCGCGACGGGCCCGACGCCAACACGCGCGCGCGCGATGTTGTGGCGGCTTGTGGTATCATACGTGTCTCGCTCGGGGACTACCTACCGCTAGCGACGCGTTACATGTAAAGGGAGCTAGGCGCGAATTTAGGATGGCTAATCGGTCCTTGAATGCGCGAATGCATGTATGCGTTATAAAGACTTGGCTGACGTCCTCCAAGTCGCACACGTACGACCAGGGACGACGAATGTTTGATTGGAACAGTCGAGTGAGACGCGGTCGAGCGCCCCTTTGGACGCGATGAGCAAGGTATTCTGCGAGCATAGCATGTCGTGATCGACGAGCATGTTGCGCCGGTGCGTTCGAGGGATTCGAAACAATAACTGCGTGCACCATACGTTATAAGGTGTGGTGTGCTTGACCGAGCGAGCGATGCTTGTACACCAGAAGCCGAACACATCGTGCCTTTTTCGCTGAGGCAGACAGCAAGGCGAAACCACTAAGTGACATACTTCGCTAATGCGTTCGTAAAGCTCGATGGCACGATGAGAAAGAATTCCACATAAGTGTATGCCGACGATAACGACGGTTTTCGTGCGATCTTTGCTCGCTAAGTCGCGAATGAAAGCTTCAGTCGCCGCGTCGTGAACGTCGAGCGCGTGAAAAGTCACGCGTTCATCAAAAGCTTTCACGTGGTCGACGTTCATTTTCGTGTCATTATCTATCATGAAAACACGAGATTTCGGAAACTCTGAGGCCAAAACAATGCTGACGAAACCCCGTCCGCTGCACAGCTCCACAAATATCAAATTCTCGCCTCCGTCGCCGCCGCCGTCTGCGTCTTCGAGCGCGCCTCGCACCGCCCTCAGCGCGGCATAAGCTTCGGTGATTTCCTTCTTCAATCCTCGCTTACGACTCCAACCGTCGAACATTGGGTCATGTGCTAATTTATGCGCTATGTCGCTATCTTTGAACGCCTGGCCGTACGCGTTATTCGCGTCAAACGTGACAAAGTCCAAAGCCCGGCGTGGGGGTAAACGCGCGCGCGTCGTTGTCGTCGTCGTCGTCGTCGTCGTCGTCGACCGCGCGCAGTCATCCGCAGCCGACGTGGACGTCATCGTCATCGTCATCGTCTTCGAGCGCGCATCACCGTCGTTCTCAGGCGTCATGTCGCATTCGTGCCACTCGACGACGAGTGAGGCGCGCCCGAGCTTCCGCACTCAACGACGCACACGCGTCGCTCGCATACTCGTCGTCGACCATGAGCATCAACGAAGCGTTCTTCGCGGTGGAAAACTACTTCCACATCGGGGCGTACGAGAAAGCCATCGAACACGTCGCCGCCGCGCGCGCGTCGGCGTCGAACGGCGCGGAACAAGTTGCGCTCGCGGTGTTTGAGGCGCGATCGAACGTGGCGCTTGGAAACGCAAAGGTACGTGCCGCGAATGCGGGCGAGAAGTCGCGCGGCGCGTGTGCAGGCGCACACGCACGCTTCATACGCGTATTAAGCCCGGCATTGACGCGCGAAACGCGACACTAACCGCGCGTGATTGAATCTTTTATCGTTGCTTTGCAAACAGATCGTGATTGATTCCATAACCGAAGATTCGCCCTTGCCCGTGCGCGCGGTGAAGCTTCTCGCGCGATACACCGTGGGTGAGAATGCTGAAGGTATTGTTCAAGAAATTATGGCGATGACGGAGGATATGACTGGGGGTCAAGACGCGACGGTGCAGTTGATGGCAGCGACGATTCTCTCTCGCGAGGGCAACGTCGTGGATGCTATGAAGTGTTGTCACACTGGTTTGTCTTTGGAGTTGAATGCGATGATGGTGAACTTATTATGCATGATTGACCGTCCAGAGCTTGCCGAGAAGCAAGCGAAGATGATGCAAGCCGTGGATGATGATTCAACCATTGTGCAACTGGCGTGCGCGTGGGCCAACGTCGCGAGCGGAGGCAAGAAGATTCAAGACGCGTCATACATTTATCAAGAGCTCGGTGACAAGTACATGTGGACACCGAAATTACATAATGGTTCGGCGGTGTGTTTTATGCTCATGGGTGCGTACGACGATGCTGAACGTGAATTATTAGAAGCCATCGGGAAGGATGCGAAAAACGCAGAGACGTTGGCCAACTTGGCCACGTGCGCCGCGCACCTCGGGAAATCATCCTCTCGATTCATCAACGCCATCAAGGCTTTAGGTGTACCATCCGAGGCATTAGCTAAAATTGAAGGATTCGAAGGCGATTTCGCTCGCGCTGCCGCCGCTGCGGCGAATGCGTAAACGCGTCATTGCTTATATCGCGCCCGTCTTGTAACTCTAGGTGTCACAAAAAATCAAAACGCGACAACGCGCACCTCAAACCACGACGCGCGAGTGCGTGCCCACGCGCGCTGTTGCGTTCTAGTGTGCGAACTGCGCGTACCGCTCATCGTGACATGCCTCAATCACGCGCGCACATCGTCCATAGCTACGCATAAACGCAGTCATTCTGTCAACCATGGTGCACGGAATCAACACGCCATCCGAGACGACGACGAATGAACGCGGTTTTACGTACTCGTTGACCCACGATCGAGCACGCGCGAGAGCGGTGGGGACGACGAATGATGTTGGACTCGACGTAGATCTCATGCATGGGTTGTTACGATCGACGTCGGGCGCGGGTGGGGAGGATGAGGCGAGTCGCGCGTTGAAGATTTTAAACGCGCGCGCGGCGGATGTCGACGACGCGACGTTGGCGATGATGGTGCCTGGTGCACGACGGGCGAGCGTGAAGCCATCGAGGTTTGAGAAAACGCCGGTGATGCCGATGACGGTGGGGCCGCCGATGATGGCAGCGATGCATGATGGTGGTGACGGCGTTCGCGCGCGGAGCGCGGCGCCGACGAGTCGCGCGCACCACGCGGTGGCGGTCAACAACGAGGGGTTGGCGTTCGATGATGACGATGACGATGAACTCGCACATATAGACGTAGATGAAATTGTGAAGCAGCGACAGCGACCGGTGGAGGCGGCGCCGGCGCCGGTGGTGATGGCGATGATGCCGACGGCGGCGAGCGCGCTCGCGCGGGTGGCGCCTGAACCGTCGCGCGTCACGATGGGGAACGGTCAAGCGCCGCCGTTGGATGGTTCCGGCGCCGATTGGTTATGCGAACACGGTGTATCGTTGCGCGAGTGTCCGCATCGCGCGTCACACGTCGACGCTTTGCGACCTGTTTTGGACCATTTGGTGTTTCAATTGGAGGATGACGACGTCGTGTTGAAGAATAGCGATAGAAAATTGTTGCAGCGGCAACGGGTCGAAGCAGAGACGATCGTTCGAGTGTGTACGGGAGCAAATAGACCAAGCATCCCAGCGATGCCGTCGCAGATGAATTATAGCGGGCAAGAGTATCAGCCCATACCGAATATGGGGAACGCGATGGGTACAAATATGAGCGCGAGTGCGCCTATGACGCGTCAGTTTAGCGAACCGTCGTCGTACGCCGCGGTACCTCCCATGAACGAACATTATTCGTTTGCTACGGGAGCACCAGTACAGAACTTACATGAGTTCGCATCGTGGGACCAAGATGACTTTCAGATCGACGACGCGCAGCCTGTGATTCCTATGAATGGTATTGGGACTGTGAACGCAAGCGCAAATATCAAGCCCGTGGAATGTCAGATAAAATGTGGTGATGCCGCAGAGTGGGGTCGTAGCGACTACCAATGGAGTAATTTGTGTCAGACCACCCTGAGGAATACATTCAACGCGAGAGATTTCCGTGGATTACAATTGCAAACGATCAACGCTACAATGGCTGGAAAAGATTGCTTGGTGTTGATGCCAACTGGAGGTGGAAAATCTCTGTGCTATCAACTGCCCGCGGTCATCAAGCCAGGAATTACCGTTGTGATTTCACCTTTGATCTCATTGATTCAGGATCAGCTTCATCACCTGGGCGAAATGCAAATTCCAGCAACTGTACTTTCTGCAGCTAAAGAGAGTGATGATGTGATTTATCAAGATCTCAATTCAGCAACACCAGAGTTGAGGCTTCTCTACGTTACGCCTGAAAAGGTTGTGCGTAGTGGTAAATTAAAAAGCACTCTTCAGAGATTATACGATCGAGGAATGCTGAGTAGATTTGTTTTAGACGAAGCACATTGCATTAGTTCATGGGGGCATGATTTTAGAAAAGACTACACCGAGTTACGAGGGCTCAAGTACTTGTTTCCAACGACGCCAATTATGTGCTTGACGGCTACGGCAACAAGGAGAGTTCAAGATGACATTGTACATCAGCTAAACTTGCCTAAGTGTTTGAGATTTTTCGACACATTCAATCGAACAAATTTAACTTACTTGGTTCAACCAAAGCTCAAGGGTAAGCAAATGGTTCGAACGATTAAGGATTTGATTCTGAAGCATGGATTGGTAAAGAACGGTCGAGTGCAGAGTGGTATTGTGTATTGTTTCAGTCAGATAGATTGCGAGAATCTCGCACAACAACTAAGCAAGATGGATAGAGACATGGGAGACTACAAGAACTTCCCCAGAAAACTGTCTGCAAAGCCTTATCACGCTGGTTTGCCGTCAAGCGAGCGCAAGAGAAATCAAGAAATGTGGGCTCGTGACGAGGTACAAATTATATGTGCGACAGTTGCATTTGGTATGGGTATTAATAAGCCGAACGTACGGTTCGTATTTCACCATAGTATGCCAAAATCGTTAGAGGCGTATCATCAAGAAAGTGGCCGGGCCGGCCGTGATGGCGAACATGGTTTGTGCATTCTTTTCTACAGCTGGGGAGACGCGTCAAAAGCGAGGAGCATGATAATTGACAGCAGTCGACGAGAGCGCGCGCACCCTGCAGTTCTCACGAACAATCTCGAATCACTCAATACGATGGTCTCCTATTGCGAGAATCTTGCCGACTGTCGACGTACGCAGTTGATGGGCCATTTTGACGAACGTTTCGATCGTGCGCAGTGTCGCGGGATGTGTGATTCTTGCCAAGCCATTGCAAGAGGCGTAAAATTTGAGCCCGTCGACGTCACGAACTATGCGTTAGGTTTATTAAACATCACAAAAGCTACCCCAGAAGGTATCGGTATGGGTCTGCTCGTGGATGTTTTCCGTGGCTCGGCCGCAAAGGCGGTGACACAAAAGCAGTACAACAGACTTCCTGGTTACGGTTCGGGCAAGGCTCTAGATAAGTCTGAAGCCGAGCGCTTGGCTCGTGCCATGGTTCTGCGGGGATATTTAACTGAACGTTCGGTGCGCAGCGAGAATGGTGGGCCATTTGCAACGACTGTGACTACCGTGCATTTCAATAAGGATCGCGCCCAGCGCATGCAAAATGGCCAGGAAGTTTTCACGATGCCATTTGAGAAGAAAGAGTCTTCGAATCGCAAAGCTCCCGTGCCAACTGTTGTACAAATGCCGGCAATCGGTACACAGCCTGGTACTCAACCCAATGTCGATGATTTCCTCGAAGATTTCCTCAACCCAGAGGCAGTGGCCGGGAAGCGAAAAGAGGAAGAGATGTGCCAACGCGTATTCGATGCTTTGTTCGAATGGCGTTCTCGTACTGTTGATGTTCTCAACATGAAAGATGGCCGAGGCTTAGGTGAAGGGCAACTGGCTCCCATTGATGTCAACACAGTTTGCTCTACAGGTTTGATGGATAAGCTTAAAGTGGAGCGACCGTGTTCAAAGGAGGCCATCGATGCGTTTTCACAAAAGCTCGAGAACGCGCGCGAGCGTACAATGTTGAAGAACTATGGCATGGCAGGGATGATCGACGTGATCAAGCAAGCTGTCGACTGCGGAGAAAAAGATATACCAAATCCATATCTCGAAGAAAATAGAAAGCAAGAGGAAGCTGATGAAGAGGGATATCAACCAGATCTTTTTGATGACAGCCTTATGCATCGTCGAAAATCTATGCGTCTTTCTCAAGAAGTTGCAGAGCCTTTCGATAACCCATCATCGGCGTGGACAAAGGCGCGGCGAGATTCCAGTTCTCATTAAATATAACATAAGTGTAGCCGTACCGTTAGCTGAGCGATAGTGATTGATATATGATGCAATCAAATCAAATGAATAGTAGCTCGTCGCGACTGGTTTCAAACCTCTCTTGAACGTCAATTCCCCCTTCCTCATTCGTGGACTCGAGGGTGAATCAACCATGCCAAATGCTGCTGCGAAAAGTTTTATGAAAAAGTACGATAGGTTTACCATCGCGCTCTGTGGCACGGCTGCAGTCGCATACGCGGCGGCGAAGTACTTTGACCTCGAGGACGCGCCCGAAGATTTTTCAGTAATCGGTTGGTTCAAGGGCGACTACGACGCCGTCGCTGCCGAACGGCGTGACGCGGAAAGTAAAAGCAAGTAGAACACAGCTCTACAGGCGTGTAAATGTATATGTATCATCTTAGCACATCACGGACCACGTAGCCGGTGGTCCTGAAGGACGAAACGTAGGCTTGATTGATTCACTTTGCGAGCAGCGCGAAAGTGAGAGGTCGGTCACTAGCTTGTAACAAAATGCAAAGAGTTTTATTAGAATATATTGACAATCTACCTAGCTTCTTACGCGAAAATTCGCAAGTTGTGATCGGCGCTTCCGACGACGAGCGAACGCGCGTCGGCGCCGAAAGCGACAGCCTTGGCGGCCTTCTTAAGGTCAAATTCCTTGAGCATTTCCCATTTGCCTTTGACTTGGTAAATGCGCGCGTTAGCTCCAGCAGTGGCTAAGTAAGAACCGCTGTGATCGAACGCAACGCCAGAGGCGCCAGCGTGGTCGATTTCGTGCACAATTTTTGACTTGCGAAGGTCCCAAACCTTGACTCCATCTTTTGCCGACGTGGCAAGATAGTAGCCATTTTCACTGAAGGACAACCCGGTAACTTCGCTTGTGTGACCATCTAATTGAAGTAGCTTGCGCGCATCCTTCGCATCCCAAATCTTCACGGCAGAATCTTTCGTACCCATACCTAAAATCACGCCATCGGGGTGGAAGCTTCCACAAGTAATGGCTGAATTGGAGTCGTCATTCACCAACGCCACGCATGAGTTTGTGGAAATGTCGTGGAAACCCCACGTCGTGTCGGATGACGTCGACACAAAATAGCCGTTCGATGGGTGCACACTAATGCTCGTCACATCGCTCGTGTGGTCGCTGAACGTCGCTGCTTCAGCACCCTCGGCGCTCCAAAGCTTGACGGTTTTATCCGCGCTGCACGACAACACGTGGTCGCCGACAAACTTGACGTCCAACACCTTCTTCGAGTGTCCACTCAATACTTGGGTTCGTTGGGCGCTAGATTTATCGAAAATCGCAACGGTGTGATCGTTGCTTGCCGTGGCAATAGTGTTATCATCACCAGCCTTCACTGCCACGGCGTTGATGCCGCCCGACGTCGTCTTGTGCATCGCTTGCGTCACCGTGGCGTCATAGCCACCAATGTCTCCAGCGGATGCTAAAGTGCTTGAGATTTCGCGCTTCTTGCGTGCACTCGAAAGCGACTTGCACGTTTCATCCATCTTGGCAATCATCTCGGCTGGTATTCCCGCGCGCTTCTTCTTCGAGTCGGGTTCGCCTTGGTCAGCCGTCGCCCCGCGCTTTGCCGCCGCGCTCCCCTTGGCGTTTGCGAGCGCATCTCTGGCGTCATCTCTCTCCTTCATCAACCGTGCAATCACACGACACGCAGCATCATGTTGATACAACGCATGACTCAACTCCTGTCGCGTAGATTGCAATTCCTTACGCAAAGAATGTGTTTCCAACATCAACGCGTCCCACTCATTGTGAAACGCGCTCAACAACCCCGGCACCGACATCGTCGCCTCCGGTCGCGGGTTCACCCACTTTTGCGGCTTAATTTCAATCAAATCATCAACACTTAACGGTTCTTCCGTCACAGGACATCGTCCATTCTCCTATTCACGCACAACACATCGTCAGTCGAGTTGCATTGAATTGCGCGTTAACCCCGCGCGCCTCGCCTCGCGCGCGCTCGAGCGTCCTCCCCAACCCTCTCACCCTCGCTTTCGCGCGCGCGCGCCGCACACATCCCTCGCCCACGCGCATCATCCACCCTCGCGCCGTAATCCATTCAAACCCACGCGCACACACAGAGCACGCGAGCGAGCGAGCGCGCACACACACTCGCCGTCGCGCGCGCAATCCATCCATGAAATCCACGCGCACGACGTCGCGCCGCGCACACCCATCCGCCCTCACAGACACCCACCTCGATCGCCTTCACGATCAACGCCTTGTCGTACACCACCCCACCCGGGGTCACCACCGCGTTCGTCGGCGTCGTGCCTGATATCGCACACCACATCGCGCGCGCGCGCCACGCCGCACCAATCAATGACCGGCGACGGCGACGGCGACGGCGACGGCGACGGCGACGCCCCACCGTGGACCTCA
>Ga0222715_10005586_pt1 | contig 10693 bp, 18 predicted proteins | sample C33_9DmetaG_FD_165056 | JGI IMG/M metagenome (GOLD analysis project Ga0222715, IMG submission 165056) | Estuarine water microbial communities from San Francisco Bay, California, United States - C33_9D | ecosystem: Environmental > Aquatic > Marine > Unclassified | place: USA: California... | reverse complement strand
GAAAAATTATTCAGATATAAAACTAAATTACTGGTTTTGTTAATCCTAGTTCCTGAGAAGATATAAAATAAACAAAAGAATATCGAGTCCCAGATGTTACTTCTGTAACTTCATGTAGCGTTTTAGAACCCATTCTATATAACTCTCCTTTATTCGATGCTAATTCTCCATCAGGACTATAAGTTAATAGTTTTCCGCCCTCAAAACCAGTATTTAAAGAAGCTCCTACTATTTCAGCCCATTCATCATTTCTATCTTTATCCCTGTGTTTTGTAAATTTAGCTCCAGTAAAGAACTCATGAGCATAAAAAAACTTACCTTTATTAACTGAATTGTTAGGATAATCTCCTTTTAAGTAATCATGCACTAAATCAAAGAACCATTGTGTTCTAGAATCTCTTTGAACTTCACTAATGTTATAATTTAATCTTGATTTATATAATCCAGGAGGCGGACAGACATCCGGACATTCCAGAACATTCATTTTATTATAGTAATCATGCCAAGAAATAATTTCCTTACATTGCTTATCTGTCAAAGTCATATAAATAAATATCTAAATTAATGAATGTTTTAAACTAAAGTTTTCTTTCTCTAACCATAAAACTAAAGAGTATCGGTTGCCATTAGTAATTTTTGTAACTTCGTGTATTAAATTAGAATCAAAACAAATACAATTTCCCTGAGCTCTTTTTGCAGTTATATTGTCTACTATAAAATCACCTCCTTCGTAGTCTTGACTATTTGATAATTGAATAATAAAAGTTTTAAATCTCTTTGATCTAGAAATATCAAAACTATCATAATTAGAAGAATTATTATCTCTGTGTTTTTCAAAAGCATCTCCAACTTCATATTTACAGCCAAATAAACAATTTGCTTGATCCATTTTCTCTATAAAATTTATATAAGATACGTTGAAAATAGAAAGTCTATTTACGAAATCTTTAGGAATACTCTTTAACTCTATCGGAGTAGTGATTCCACTTTGACCATATCTATTAGATCCTTTCTTAAGACTGCCTGTATGTTTATTTATATAGTCTATAAAAAAATTACAAGTATTAGAATCTAATATTAAATGCTCCTCTATAGATTTCATATTACACTCTGTTTAATTAGTTTTTGATTACTAATATCACAACAAATACTACCTGCTAATACTATTCTATCTTTGTCACAATCAGGAGTTGGAATAGCTGTATGGTATAAATCTCCTGGGAAAATAAATAAGTCACCTTCTTGAGGTAAAAACTTATGATTTTGTTTATCCTCAGTTTGAAACATTATGCACCCTTCATCTAGTTTGTTGTTAGAAGGAGTTTGAATATAGTAAGTAAAGGTGTAATCTGATAATACTGTAGATCTATCGGGAGGATGAACAAAAATATGCTGATGAAGCCACTCTTGGTTAAAACCTTTTTTCTGAGTGAATATCCAAAAGTGTTCTGCATAATGAGTTAAGTTTTTTCCTTCTACTAAAGAAAGATGATCTTTAACTTTATTTATAACTCTGGTAAAACAAGGCACTTTAATTTCTATCCATACTGAATCTGTTCTATTAGCTTTAGATATAGAATCATTAAACTTTACATACTCTATTAACTCAGATTTTTGATCTTCTGTTTGATTAAGATTTTTCCTCCAAATTTTACATTTATCTGTTAAGTAAAGTGTCTCCATTATATAGTATACTGAGGTTTGGGAAACTTAATCTTGTTAGATGTCTTTATAAAGTTACTATTTTTATATTCTGTCCAGTTTATAGTATGAGAGGACTCAACAGGAATAGTAAAAGTGTCTATGTCAAGTACATACTCATATCTATTCATAGTATTTTTTTCCCTTTGTGTATGATAGTTATAAATGGATAAAATACAACCTTCTTTTGCTATAGAATTACAGTAGCTTTCAAATAAGCTGTAGTTAAAATCATAGTGAGTATCCATAAATATACCATCGTACTTCAAACCTAATTGAGGAATTATGTCATACCAGTCTCCAAAAATTAAATTTACATTAGATTTATTTTTAGCCCATTCCGAAGCTCTTTTATAAATTTGAGGATTTATTTCTATACAAGTATAACTATTAGAAAGTTCAGACATTTTATTAGCAGAATATCCCATTCCAAAACCAATATCTAATACATCTCCTCCATTTTGACAAACTATATAGGAGTACATTTCCATTAACTCTTTTGAACCAGCGTCCATTACTACAGACCTTGTGTTTTCTTTTAAAGTTATATTTCTATCAGTTATTACAACCTCTTTGTTTTTCATAATAAATTTCTATCAGTCCTTTCATAACGTCCATAGTTACTGAGTATTTCTGAACCTTGTTTAATAAAAGATGTTGACATTAAACTATCTTTATCCATATTTGATTTATCACCTCCACTATTAACAAAGTAATACGGAGTAGTATAAATCCAATGACAGCCGTTTATTAAGTATATGTAAGTATTAGTATTTTTTGGGAAATCTGGGCCGAAAGTAAAAACTTCTTTAATGTGTTTATACAGCTCCTTTGGTAAAGATAACATTTCATCTTCTGTAATAGAATAAGTACCTGTATCACCAGTCCAAGGTTCGAATAAATTTATATTAATAGGAATATCTTTTATAGCAAAAGCTCCTATTCCTGATATTCTACTTGGTTTTAGTTTTACAAAGATTTTATTTAAAATATAACCATATGCATCCACTATAGATGTTTTTCTTTAAATAAACTAAAAAATTTATTTATAGTACTGTCCATAGAAGATTTTTCTAAATCTGTTACTGAAAGAGTGTTTCTATTTTGAAGTTCAGAAGCATCTACTTTTTTGTATAATGTTGGGTTAGCCATGTTAGTATTTATTTATTATGTACTACTTTATTACCTGCTATGTAATTGTGGTAATTTTCAACTGTTATATTATAAACTGGAGTATCTTCTGGAAGTTCTATGTTATCAATAGATGTAATCTCTATCCAATCATTTTTCTCCGTATCGAAAATCTTATCTCCAACTTTTAACTCACTAGTAAAACCATCAGTTTTATAAGGTTCTTGTTCTGGATCTGGGACTAGAGAAGCCCAACCCATCTCTACTTTAAACGGATGTTCTGGTGTAAATTTGAGAGATTCATCACCATTTAAGATATAAACACTAGGACCGTGCCCTAAAGCCTCACAAGCTTTAGCATGACTTCCTACCGTGTGGGAGTGATCTACTCCAATAACTTTACCTGTTAACTTTTGGTTATTATCATCTACAGATAAAACTTCATCCCCATTTACTACATCTTCTATATTTTTAGTAGAACCATCAGCCATAGTAATTTTAGTACCTGCTAAGAAACAAGTTAAAAATGTTCTGTTATGAGCTAAATAGTTTTCTACATAAAAATTATGATTTTTTTCGACTGTTCTAAGGTTATATACTAATGTATCATCCTCCATAAATTTAATATCAACAATCTTTTGAGAACTACCATCAGCTTTAATTAACTCACAGTCTGTAGAAGCAAGAGAAGTTGTAAGCCCGTAAACACTTAAAGTATAATCTGGATCACAAGATACCCATCCATGGTTTTTACAATAAAGAGGATGATCTAAAGTAGCTTCTAATTTAGAGCCATCTTCAAAATTATATTCAACTGTTTTGGAAACCTTTTTTGATCCTATTGCTTTAACTGGGTTACCTTCTGTTCTATTCTCAGCAAAGTTATATGTAAGAACTTCATCTCCTATCACAATATCTTGAATAGGTTTTTTAGTCCCATCTGCCAGTGTAATGTTAGAATCTTCTATAAAACAAGGAGCGTTATGAGATACTATAGAGTTAAACGATACAGATCCACTAACTATAAAAGTGTCAGCATCTTCTACATCTATTTCTATTAATTCTACTTCCGTATCTGATGTTACAAAGAAGTTTACTTCATCAATAGGGGTTAAATTACCTTCTCTATCATATAAGAAGTCAGTGCTAGGAACTAAACGAGAAGCTCCTTGATAAAAGATTTTATTTTCTTCTGAATTGTATATTAAAAACTGTTTACCTAAACCAACATATACTGATTCGCCTCCTATTACCATTTCTACCATACATCCATACTCTAAGGCTGCTTGTTCTTTAAATACTACATCTGATGTGGTTAAAGCTGATCCTGCAGGAAACGCTGAACCGCTTATTCCCCATTCTGTTATTTCAAAATCTCCCTCTATGCTAGGAGAGCCAGCTATTAAATACGATGCGATAGAATCTCCAATAGAAACATCTTCTAAAGTAACATATTCTCCATTATCTCTTGCTATCCTACTTGAAGCAAGCATACCTTTATTCTTATTCTTAATAAAGTTTGTAGTAAATTCATAGTAGTGATAGTCCTCCAACTTGTTAGAATAAGAATTTGCATTTACCTCCGATGAAAGAGATTCAGGAAGTTCAAAAATTGCTGGTACTTTATAGAGTAAGATAGGAAGAACATCAAGGTTACTTCCATAAACTATACCAAAATATCTCATAGAGATAATTTTATTATCTTCTAGAGAATTATTATCATAGTGGAATTTTAAAATTACTTTATCTTCAGAGTTATTTCTTTTAATAAATTCGTTCCATCTTTCTGCTTCTGTTTCTCCTTCTACTTCCGAACCTATTTTATGAAAGTCCATAGGATTAAAAGCTTCTTCAACATCGTTAATTATAACATCAGGAATATTGTCTGGGTTTAATTCTCTGCTTATAGAATCATTTGTTACGCCTTCTTCCGACTCGTGGTAGTACTCTACTATTAAATCTGTTTCTGATGCATCTGAGAAAAGCTTTAAAGTGTTAAGTCTTCCTTTAGCATATGTGCTATCTAAAATAGCTGCTTCATCATATGCAAGTCTTAATACAAAATTTGAATCTGTTTCTTCTACTGCTGTAGGGAAAATTGTATTTGAATTTTCTGGATGTAGATTTACAGACGTAATAAAAGAAGCATCATTATTAATAATACTAGTAATCCTTTGTACAAAGTTTCTTTGGTAACCAGGCTTATACACTATATCTAATGTATTGATATTGTTTTCCTGTAATACTGTGACTAGACCGGATAGGTCTATGTTTTCTTCTTCTGCTGAAATAACTCCAGTATCTGTGTTAAGTTCTGATAATCTTAAATTACCGGAACTATCTTTTATAAAATCTGCTGAAAATAAGGTACCTTTCATAATTTTTACTATATAGTTTGAATTCTATAATAAATAGTAGTGTTATTAATAAAATATTACCAAACCTTAGACGCCTCTAGAAGTTTCCAGGTTTCAATTTGCTGGTCGGACATTTCTAGAGAATGATAGTGGTCCAAACAATTTTCTAATGCATTTGTCCATTCACTTCTGTTTAGAGATATTTCATAAGCAGTTTCTACATCTTCGAAAGTAATTTCAAAAAGATTAGCTTGTTTAATATTAGCTAGCATAGCTTTTTCTATTCCTAAAACTATGGCGTCTGTAACCTTTAAAGTTCTAGATCTGAATAGTAATTCAAACTTATCTGTATTTTTAAAGTGCAGTTTTACCATTATTTGTAAAATTTACTATTTTGTTAGTATTAAACCTATATAAAGGCCCGTAGTAAGTCTCTGTAATCATTTCAGGTGACCATACGTCTCCTCTTATAGTTTTATTAGGAGCAGTTATTCTTCTTTCTCCATTAAAAGATCTAAAGTATCTAGAGGTAGTTCTATACCAATGTCCTTTTATATTAACTTCTAATACTCCAGCAGTATTATAGTCATTAATTAGTTTTTCTACTTCTCCTCTTTTTTCGCTCATTACTTACAACAGTTTCCACAGTTAGAGTCTTTAGTAAACGATTTTACTAACACCGCTACTGCTACTACTAACATTATTAAAATTATTAAATTTTCTACCATATCTAAATATACGAATTAATTACCTGATCTCCAAATTATAATCAGCAAATCTGATCATATAAGAAGTCATTTTAGTTCCATTTCCATCTTCAAATTCATATCCTTTTCTAAAGAACTTTCTTACATTACCAGCACCGCCTAAATGTGCTGCTGCCAGTATACCGGACTCGGTAATATAAATATTGTTAATAGTCTGACCGGAGTACTTTTTTATCTCTCTTCTTAAAGTATGTTTGTTTTTCTTTAGTAAAGTCGCCATAGCAAGTTCCTGAGTATTAGGTTGGGATAGGAATTCATAATTAGATACATCTTCAAACCCAATAGCGTTTAAAGTCTTTCTACCAAATTGATATTTTCCTAGATAACCAAATTGGTTAACGGCTTTATAGTTATTAGATGATTCTCTAAATCCAATATCATCTAAAAATTTATTATGATTTTTTATATTTAATTCTAAAACCGGAGCTATGATTTCTACTTCCGGAAATACTATATTAGAAGCTGGTGTAATAATTTCAACTTCTACTGGAGGGGCAATTATTCTGTTTACTGTAAATGCCATGATATATGTACATGTAACACCCAGCATAATAGTTAATAATAATTTTCTCATATAATAATTTTAGTTAAAATAGATCGAGGAAAGATGTATCGATCTTCTTATCCCTTAACTTGTCGTTAAGTTCAGACTTCTTTACTAAGTCGTCTGCTACTCTCCTTTCGAGAGGTTTTTTCTTTTTCCAAGTGGAAAACTTATTTACTTTCTTCTTGGTCATAGTAATAAATAGTTTATTGTCTGGAGATAAACTCATCACCTGGTTTATCTTCTTCGAACAGTCCTAATTCTTTTAAGTGTTCTATATGGTGCTCATCTAACTCCCAAGTAGGTTCATCTCTCTTGGTTTTAACATAATTTTCCATTGCCTCTGCTTGTTTCTCTTCTATAGGCGATGCTGCATATAAAAATGAACAATTGTAGCATAGAAACTCTAAGTTATCTAAGTGCCAATTTTTTTTGTTACCATCTTTAAAATTTAAGATAACAGGTATCTTTTGATCAGTTACTCTTCTCTCACCAAAGCCACATCTATCACATACCTCAACTAATTTAGCCTCACTAAGTAATCTGGCTTTAATCTTTCTAGGATCAAAATGCTCTATAGGAACTCTTCCTTCTAAAACATCCATTAAAGGTATATTATCAATACCGGCTACAGCAAACTTTGGTATGCCTTCTCCTGATTGATTCATATGAGACTCTAGTAAGGATATACCTTCATCGTTCTTATACATCCTAGCATACTTCTTATAGTGATTATAAGATACATGTAGATATCTGGCTGCTGCCATATTAGAACGAGTTACTGTCTGTGCTCGTATTATATCTTCTTTGGTTAATATTTTAGATGGTCTGGCCATTAATAGTCAATACCTTGTATACCTTTAGGAGTATCGTCAACATCTACAATAAGAGGTTCTTCCTCCTCTAATGCTTGATCTACAGCTTCTTTAACTGACTGACTTATTTCGTTTTCGTCTTTGTCAAGATCTAATACCTCCATAAAGACTTTCTTGCCAGTAATCTCTGCTTCTGCTTTAGCAATTGCAGTAGCTCTATCCTGATCCATAATTATAATATCATTATAAGTATGATCACCTGAACCTTCTACGGTAGTAATACCAACTAAAGGTTTAACAGTTGAACAGTTAACACAGACGTGATAACCTAATTCTTTCCTTTTCTCAGGAAAATCGTTTCCACAGCGTGGACATGGAATCATTTTTAATTTCATAGCTATAAATATACGAATTTTTTATCGATTATACAACTAAAATAACTTAGTTGTTTCAAGGCAAATATAATCATTTATATCGTAGTAGTAGTAAACTTTATCATCTACATAATGTTTTTTACCGTCTACTCTTAAGTAATATGAAGAAGAGTACAAATCGTACCCTCCTCCATTTACGTATCCACAAAGCTCTTCTTTTGAACAGCTAAATAGAAATAAAAATAATATTAAAAATTTCTTCATTAATTTTTAACAACAGCTAACTCTACTAAACCTTGGTTAATATTGTCAACCTCTGAAAAAATGTTGATGAAGTAGTTACTATTTTCAGAATTAAGAGTATTTTTAACAATCATACTTTCAAAATTTCTACCGTTAGTATACTTTATACCTACAAGAGGCGAGCTTTTTAATATATCAACCATAGCATCTGTGAGTTTAAAATAGTTTTCTCCATCACAGTTAAATTTTTTCCAACTAGATAGCTCACGTTTTTCTCCGTTTTCAAATATAAGATATAACTTGCCTTCCTCAACACAACTAGTGTCTAAACCTGCTACTTTTACGTACAAAGTACCAACTTCTATTTTACCTTTTTTGTCTAAGTCGAGGAATTGATCAATAATCATACCTTGAGTTCTTTGATCACCTGAGTCTTCAAAAAATACTGAACTATTCGCAGAAATATATACTTTATCTGTAAAGTCATCAACAACTTTACCTATAAGTTCTGATGTTTGACTAAAAGTCATTGAAGATGCCAACAAGGCACCAATTAACATAACATTTTTCATTTTATTTATTTTAGAATTATACCTTAATATACGAAGAATATCTCAGACTACCAACTATTTTAGTAGTTATTTATTGAGGGAAATAATGACGGCATATACGTCTGTGGGGTCTTTAAATGGAAGATCAACTGATTTATCTCCTCTCTTTAAAGTTATACTTCCGTCCCACTCCTCGTCCGGGAGTAGAGTATAAAGGTAAGTTTGTATTAGACCTAATTGTTCTTTGTTGAAGTGAAGCTTCATTAGATTCTCTATAACCTCAAAGAAGTCATTTTCATAGGCAGTCATATCGATACCCATTTCATCTTGCATTACATCTCTTCTATTCTCTATACGTTGAAGTTGTTTAATAATTCTAATAAACAATGTTCTTTCCATAAACTCTTTATTGGGTTCAACTCTTTTTATCCTATAAGAAAGAGGGTGTATTTCAAACAGAGTTTGTCTTATAGTCTTGTACGGGTCCATTAAACTTCAGGTTGAGGTTCTGGAGTATCTGTTGGATTTTGTCTTGAAAGTGCTTTTCTGATAATCTTATCGAAGTATTCTATATAGATAAAGAATCCTATGATAGTTTTATCCTTAAGGTTTCTATCTCTTTCAACTCTTAAATCATACTCAGCTAGACCTTGTTCTAATCTACCTTCTAATTCGATTGCAATATCATTTTGCTCTGTTTTAGAAAGAGAACCGAACTCTGTTGGTATAAATTGTACCTTTACTCCCTTCTTAGTAGGGTCTTCATTTGTATCTATCTTTAATAGAAAAGAATGACCAGCAAAATTAATCTTTGCTGCTTCTGTGATTACTTCTTTAACTAATTTTTCTAACTTTTTCATAGTTCTATATTATATAAATAGTTACCCAAACAGCATTTGTGAGTTACTATCATTATTTGTTTTTTCTTCTTTAATAATCTTATGATTGATTATAGCTCTGTTTCTCTTCCATTGATCTATAGACCATTCTATTCTATCGGTAATAAGTTCTACTTCTTCTATTTTACCGTCTTGATGTGTAAACTCTATCGTATATTTTTTCATATTAAATTATTTTCTATAAAAGATGCCCATTTTTTTTGAGAATTTGCACTAGGGTGCATCCCTTTATCGTAATCGTCGTTACATTCTATAATTGCATACTCTCCTAATCCTCCTCTTTTAACATAATCATTTTCGTAAAAGAGCCAATTAGACCAATCAATCTTATCGTACCATTGGCGAGCATTAGGGTATAAATCAATGATTGGGTGCTGTTTCCAAGTACCGTTTTTAAGAAGTTCCATAGATTCTTTAGAAGCAAATATATTAGATCCTGATGCTCTATCGTCTTCTTCTTTAACTATGTCAAATATATTACCCCAACATGTATTAATAATTTTTATATTATTGACCTTACAGTAATTTTGTAGAAGGATAATACTTTTTAAAGTCTGAATGAATTGGAACTCTAAATTATGTATGTATTTATAATATGCCTCTACTATGTCATCTACTTCGTCAACATCGAACTTCCATTTACCGTACCCTCCACCTACTCTTAACCAATTTGATCCTTCATTAATGACTTTATTCTCACCGGTTAGTTGATAGTTAGAAATAGCAGGTGAATCTTTCATCTTATCAAGTATATAATCATAGTTGCTTAGTTCATTGTTAAGAAGAAATTCTACTCTATACGGACTTGACCACATTACAATACAAAAATCAAAAGTACTATTTAGTTTAGACATAATTCTATCTAAAATAATCATGTTACCAGATGCCATTTCAGCAGTATTAGTAACATCATGATTTAAATGATTAGGCCATGCTAAGTTTTCTTCTAATTGATGTGCGGTAAAGCTACAACCTCCTGTTAGTATTTTCATAACTTAATTAAATCTTCTGTGTATTCTACTTTACCTTTTATATTAATATTTAAATTACCTAATGTAAATTCAGCAAATGGCTCACCACTTTCTTTTAATATTTGAGACATCTGATTTATATATTGGTAATCACTTTGATTAAATGTTTTACCGTTTATATATATTTTAACATCACTATCACATTCATTTCTTTCATGTACTCTTTCTTTTAGGTCCATAATTGTATTAGGTTGTTCTTTTTCTATATATTCAGTAACACTTGTATCTACACATAAACAATCACACCAAGGTTCTAATGCCTCTACTAAATTTATGTTAG